>MCNE01000063.1_pt1 | contig 40623 bp, 43 predicted proteins | sample 778201 | NCBI WGS metagenome assembly MCNE01 (sample SAMN04296813, study PRJNA304217) | bioreactor metagenome | isolation source: sewage enriched with benzalkonium chloride | place: Turkey: Istanbul urban wastewater treatment plant | reverse complement strand
CCCAAGCAGCATGGATGAACGGTAGTTAAGAAGGTTATGCATCCTATGTTGTTGCTGACAAAGTTAGATCGCACGAGGCGACAGGTCTGGCGATTTACTCTCTGTTCCTTGCCTGGCAAAACGTAAATGCCTCAAGTGCCATCGAAGCGCCTGAATCACCCTGCGTGCGCCTCAAGTCGATGAGCAGGGTGGTGATCTTTGGTGAGGGTGGGATTCGCAATGTAGTCAATGATGTAGGTCCTGCTGCGCTGGCTGCAGAACCAAGCGGTGAAATTTATCGGATGACCTCGGCTGTCAGGTTGAAGGAGTTTCCTGCAGCCGCTGCATCACACCGAGGTAAGCGATAGCGCTTATATCCGTGCGTTGTAGGATGGTGAAAGCCCAAACCGGTAACGGTTCGGGCTTTTTGCTTTTATGTCAGAAGACTACCGCTCCTACGCGGACTCGATGTCTTCGTAAGGCAGGCCAACGTAATTCTCGGCAATGGTCTTGCGCCCGGCCTCGGAACCGACGAAGTAGTCCAGTTCGGTCTGCTGCATGCGCTGGCTGAAGGCGTCGGTGTTGGGGAACTTGTGTAGCATCGAGGTCATCCACCAGGAGAAGCGTTCGGCCTTCCAGATGCGTCTCAGGCAAATCTCCGAGTACTTCTTCAGCAAGTCACTGCGGCCTTCGCGGTAGACCTTGAGCAGTATGCGATACAACGTGCTGACATCGCTGGCGGCCAGGTTGAGGCCCTTGGCACCGGTGGGCGGAACGATGTGCGCGGCGTCGCCGACCAGGAACAGGTGGCCGTACTGCATGGGTTCGACCACAAAACTACGTAGCGACGCGATGCTCTTTTCGATGGATGGGCCAGTGATCAGGCGTGCGGCGGTCTCAGTCGGCAGGCGGCTTTTCAGTTCGTCCCAGAAACGCTGATCGGACCAGTCCTCGACCTTCTCCTCGCTGCCCACCTGCACGTAATAACGGGTGCGGGTCGGTGAGCGCATGCTGCACAGGGCGAAGCCGCGCTCGTGGTTGGCGTAGATCAGCTCCTCGTTGACCGGTGGCGTGTCGGCCAGCACGCCGAGCCAGCCGAACGGGTAGACCCGCTCGAATTCCTTAAGCACGCCCTGCGGGATCGACTGACGCGATACACCGTGGAAACCATCGCAGCCGGCGATATGCTCGCAGTCCAGGCGCACGGCTTCGCCATTATGGGTAAAGGTGACATGCGGCTGTACGCCCTTGAGTTCGTGCAACTGGGCGTCGGTGACGTTGTACAAGGTGATGCCGCCGCTGGCCTGGCGCGCGGCCATCAGGTCGCGGGTGACTTCGGTCTGGCCGTAGATCATCACGGTCTTGCCCCCGGTGAGTTCGCGCAGGTCAATGCGTTCGCGGCGGCCATCGAAGGCCAGCTCGAAACCGTCATGCACCAGACCGTCCTGATCCATGCGCTCACTCACACCCGCCTCGCGCAGCAAGTCGACCATGCCCTGTTCTAGCACGCCAGCGCGGATGCGGCTGAGCACGTAGTCGGGACTCTGGCGTTCGATGATGATGTTGTCGATGCCGGCCTTGAGCAGCAGCTGGCCGAGCAGCAGACCGGACGGGCCGGCACCGATAATAGCGACTTGGGTCTTCATTGTTATTGTCCTTGAGGGCTGACGACAGACGCTGTGACACCTGCCTGACTTTCTTCTCCTGCATTTTTGGTGGATATAGTTCGGCTTTGAAGGCACTATTCGATTATCTTTCTGGACTTTTCGAGTTTTTCTGAGTTATGCATAAAGCCTCCACTACGGCGGTTCCGGTGTTCAAGCTGTACGGCGAAACGGCCGCCTGGCCGACACCTGATCTGATCCACTGCGAGTCAATTCCCGAGCGCAGCCGCCTGCACGACTGGGAAATCAAACCCCATCGGCATGGCGATCTGGTGCAGTTGCTGTACGTGCAGGGCGGTAGCGCCGAGCTGGAAGTGGAGGGCGTGGTTAGCTGTGTGCAACAGCCTTCGCTGCAGGTGGTGCCGGCGCTTAGCGTGCATGGTTTTCGCTTTTCTCAGGACATCCAGGGCCATGTACTCAGCCTGGCCCTGCCGTTGGTGGAACAGCTCGGCACGGTGCTCGACAGCCCACCGCTGGCGCGTGCCGCCTGCTATCAAGCGGGTGAGCAAAAGCGCTATATGGACGGGTTGTTCGACGCCATCGTCGAGGAATACAACACCCAACAACAGGGCCGCGAGCTGATGCTGCAGTCGCTGGTCAGTGCCTTGCTGGTGTGGGTCGGTCGGCGCTCACTGGCCCTTGAACATGCCGAGGCGCAGAGCCCGGATCGTGGCCGCGAACACCTGCAACGTTTTACCCGCCTGCTGGAAAGTCACTTTCGCGAGCACCGGCCCATCGAACATTACGCCTCTGAGCTGGGTATCAGCGCCGCGCACCTGAATGCCCTGTGCCGACGCTTGGCCGGGCAGTCGGCGTTGCAGCTGATCAACCAGCGCCTGTTTCTGGAAGCCAAGCGCTGCTTGGTGTACACCGCCATGACTGTCAATCAGGTGTCAGACAGCCTGGGCTTTTCCGAGCCAGCGTATTTTTCTCGCTTCTTCAAACGTGGCAGCGGCCTGACGCCCAAAGCCTTCCGCCTGCAACGCTGAGCAAGAGCCCCGATGAATATCGACAACCGCATCAAATTCCGCCACCTGCTGTGCTTTCTCGAAGTGGCTCGCCAGGGCAGCTTGGCGCGTGCCGCCGAGGTGTTGGCAATCAGCCAGCCGGCCGTGTCGAAGACCCTCAAGGAGTTGGAGGAGGTCCTCGCCACCAGCCTGTTCGACCGTAGCAAGCAGGGCGTTACGCCGACCCCGGCCGGGTTGGCTTTTTTGCGCTACGCCGGGCCCAGCGTGCAGGCTTTGCGCGAGGGGGTGCGTAGCTTGCGCAGTGGCGAGCATGAGGCTGGTGTGGTGCGCCTTGGCGTGCTGTCGACGGTGGAAAGCTCGCTGTTGCCTGATGTGGTGCGGAGGTTGCACGAACAGCACTCGGCGCTGGTGGTCAGTGTGGTCACCGGGCCCAGTGCCCATCTGCTCGACCAGTTGCGGGTCGGTGCGCTGGACCTGGTGGTCGGGCGCATGACTGACAGCCCGCAGATCGAGGGGCTGAGTTTCGAGCACCTGTACAGCGAGTCGATGGTGCTGGTGGTGCGCTCCGGTCACGCGCTGCTTGAGGCTGATCTGCGTGACCGTAGCCAATTGGGCGGCTACCCGGTAGTGCTGCCGCTGGCCGGCACCACGATTCGCCGCTATGCCGACAGCCTCTATGTGCAGTGTGGCATCGTTATGCCGCAGCAGCGCCTGGAAACCCTCTCGGTGGCGCTCAGCCGGCGCTATGTGCAGAGCAGCGATGCGGTGTGGATCGCCCCACAGGATGCCGTGCGCCAGGACCTGGCCCGCGGTGAACTGCTGGAATTGGATATCGGCCTGCGCGAACCCGGTGGCTCGGTGGGCATCTGCAGCAACCCCACGGCGGCGCTGTCGCTGGCGGCGCAGTGGTGCTGCGAGGCCTTGCGTGAAGCAGCGGCGGTCTACCGCGATGGGCTAGCATGCTGTTGAAAAACTACCTGCGTTGCCATTGCTGCGTTAAAAACATGTTCGGAGTGCTCATTTACGGCTCGTAAACTCCGTGTCCTGGTCTGTTTTGACGAGCCGAAGGCTGTTACTAACGTAGCGCCTTGCACTGGCTACCTCGCCTACGTTTCTCAACGGCCTACTTGATCCATAACCATTAGATTATGGATAGAGGCGATCTTTTCAATTTTCCGCCGAACGACTCTGCTTGAGACTGGGTGCCAAGTCTGTATCCATTTCAATAAGAGGAGATCGGCATGTCCGATGCCCAGCACAGCCGCTTCGTCATTCGCGACCGAAACTGGCACCCCAAGGCATTCACCCCCGACTACAAGACCTCCATTGCCCGCTCGCCGCGCCAGGCGCTGGTGAGCATCCCGCAGTCGATCTCGGAAACCAGTGGCCCGGATTTCTCGCACCTGCAGCTGGGTCAGTACGACAACGACCTGCTGCTCAATTTCAACAACGGCGGATTGCCGGTGGGCGAGCGCATCATCGTTACTGGGCGGGTCATGGACCAGTATGGCAAGCCGATCCCGCATACCCTGGTGGAAATGTGGCAGGCCAACGCCGGTGGCCGCTACCGCCACAAGAACGACCGTTACCTGGCCCCGCTCGACCCCAATTTCGGTGGTGTCGGCCGTGCGCTGACCGACAGCCAGGGCAACTACAGCTTCCGCACCATCAAACCTGGCCCGTACCCCTGGCGCAACGGCCCGAATGATTGGCGTCCGGCGCATATCCACGTTTCCATCAGCGGTCCGTCGATTTCTACCCGGCTGATCACCCAGCTGTATTTCGAAGGTGATCCGCTGATTGCGATGTGCCCGATCGTCAAGTCGATTGCCAACCCGGATGCGGTGCAGAGCCTGATTGCCAGGCTCGATATGAGCGCGGCCAATCCCATGGATTGCCTGGCCTATCGCTTCGATATCGTGCTGCGCGGGCAACGTCAGACTCACTTCGAAAACCGCTAAGGAGCTGTTTCCATGCCTATCCAACTACTGCCGGAAACCCCCTCGCAAACCGCCGGCCCCTTTGTGCATATCGGTCTGGCTTCGGCCGCCGCTGGTAATCCAAGTCGAGAGCAGGAAATCTGGAATCAGATGGCCAAGCCAGAGACGCCAGGCAAACACATCCTGTTGATCGGCCATGTCTACGATGGCAACGGTCACTTGGTGAAGGACTCTTTTCTGGAGTTCTGGCAGGCCGACCACCAAGGCTGCTACGACAGCGTCTTCGACCCGGAAAAACCCTTCAACGGTTTCGGCCGTACCGCCACCACCTTCGATGCTGGCGAGTGGACCCTGCACACCATCAAACCGGGCGTTATCAACAACGCCGCCGGCGTGCCGATGGCACCGCATATCAACGTTTCGCTGTTTGCTCGTGGCATCAATATCCACCTGCAGACCCGCCTGTACTTCGCCGATGAGGCCGAGGCCAATGCGAAGGACCCGGTGCTTAACCTGGTCGAGCAGCCGCAGCGCCGCGAGACCTTGCTGGCCTTCCCCTGCGAGGTGGATGGCAAGCCCGCGTATCGCTTTGACATGCGCATTCAGGGTGACGGCGAGACGGTGTTCTTTGACTTCTAACATGAGTCGGGCGGACGTTCGCGTCCGCCAGCATTTCGAGGCGGTGTTGAGGGCCCGTGGCTATCGGGCTGACGCCGCGCAACAGAAAGCCATTGACCATCTCGGTCAGTGGCTTTCTGCGTTTATGTCTGCACACCAGCGCTCATAAGCCCGGAATATCAAGTTGCTCTCAGGGGCACCGCTGCAGGGTGCGCTTGGGCTGTTCGTAGAACAACTCGCGGTAGCCTTCGGCAAATCGCCCCAGGTGCCAGAACGAGTGACGCATGGCGATTTCCGCCACGGTGGTGTGTGCGGGCGAGGCCTGCTGTAGATCACGATGGGCGGCGTTCAGGCGCTTGGCACCAGGATAGCGGTGGCTGCCTTCAGCGCCGCTGCATTGCTGAGTCACGAGCTGCGCGGTTTGCCAATCGGGGCCTGAATGCTGGGCAACACATCGTCAATCCTTGGCTGAGGTCATGTCGGGTGGTGTCACGATAAACACGTGACCATAGTGGTCGGTTGCGATTATCGAACCATGGTTCGATAATCGCTCAAAGCTCCGCGCCACCATCCCCCTCGGAGCTATGCACAGGACAATAACAATGAGCGAAGAATCCCGCCTGCCGCTGTCGACCCTGGCTCCGCCTATCGTCGCCTCACCGGCAAAGCGCATCGAGGCGCTGACCGGCGACCCGAACTTTATGACCTCACTGGCCCGTGGCCTGGCGGTGATCCACGCGTTTCAGGAGCGCAAGCGCCACCTGACTATGGGGTTTGGGGAGCAATGGAACCAAAAACCAACGTAAGCCCTACCAACGCTTTTCGGTGTCTTCTTCCCAGGCGCCCATCTCGACAAAACAGTTGCGCATGTCGGCCTCCTGGCTGATCTCGGTCAGCAGGTCATGCACGCTCTTGTCCAGCTCATCGTCGCTCCGATACGGAATGGTCAACTCATAGTGGCCGGCATCCAGCCGCTTCATGCCATAGGGCTCCAGGCAGTAGCGCTCAATGTTCTCCGTGGCCCGCTTCCGGCCGCGCACGAACTTGCTGTTATTCACCACCGCGAGGCGCAGGGTGACGGTGGCCACCCGCTCGGCGGCGGGCGGCTCTGCCGGCGACGCGGCCGAAGGCTGCTGGTCGCGTGACCTGGCGCTCTTCTGGTACGCGCCGATCTCGACACCACGGTGGCGCAGGTAGCTGTACAGCGTGCTCTTGGAGATGTGCAGCTTCTCGCCGATCGCGCTGACGCTCAGGCGACCTTCGCGGTAGAGGGTTTCGGCCGCCATGGCGGTGGCCTCAGCCTTGGCTGGCAGGCCCTTGGGACGGCCACCGATCCGGCCACGCGCCCGTGCGGCCGACAGACCCGCCTGAGTCCGCTCGCGGATCAGCTCGCGCTCGAACTCCGCCAGCGAGGCGAACAGGTTGAACACCAGGCGGCCTTGGGCGTGGGTGGTGTCGATGGGGTCATTCAGGCTCTGTAAGCCGACCTTGCGCTCTGCCAGCTCGCCGACCAACTCGACCAGGTGCTTGAGGGAACGCCCAAGGCGATCCAGCTTCCAGATCACCACGGCATCACCCGGCCGCACGTTGGCCAGCAGTTTGTCCAACTCCGGCCGGGCGCTTTTCGCGCCGCTGGCGATGTCTTGGTAGATGCGTTCGCACCCGGCCTGTTTCAGGGCATCGACTTGTAGGTCGGCTTTCTGATCCCGAGTGCTCACTCGCGCATAACCGATCTTCATCAAAAGTACTGTTTACTCGACTACGTTAGTAATAGTTGAACTTTGATTAAGCGTACCAGTTATTTGAACCGTAGCGCGGGGAGCTTAACGAACCGAGCCATTCCTCGATAGAGTTCGGCAAAACCTTCGTTTTGTCGAACCATTGCATCGCCCTTTGTGATTGGCGTATAAACACACAAACACCTATTAGCGGAGAACGCTATGAATACCATTCGCTGGAATGTCGCCGTCTCGGCCGACACCGACCAGTCGCTTCGGATGTTTCTGGCCAGCCAGGGCGGCGGCCGTAAGGGCGACCTGTCGCGCTTCATCGAAGAAGCGGTACGGGCACACATCCTGGAGCTGAGCGCTGAGCAGGCCAAGGCCGCTAACGCCCATCTGAGTGAGGCAGAATTGACCAACGCGGTTGACGAAGCGCTCGACTGGGCACGTAAGCGCTGATGCGGGTCGTGTTGGATACCAACATCCTGTTCAGCGCCCTGATCTCGCCACATGGCGCGCCCGATGCGATCTACCGTGCCTGGCGGGCGGCGCGTTTCGAGGTGGTGACCTCGCGGATGCAACTCGATGAAATTCGTCGAGCCAGCCGCTATCCCAAGCTTCAGGCCATCCTACAGCCCGCCAAGGTGGGCGCCATGATCAATAACCTGCAACGGGCTGTGGTACTGGAGCGCCTGACCATCGAGGTCGAAGCCGATGATCCGGATGACTCGTTTTTGCTGGCCATGGCCTTGGCGGGCGATGCGGACTACCTGGTAACCGGTGATCGCCGCGCCGGCCTGCTGCAACGCGGGCACATCGAACGCACGCGGATCGTCACGCCCGCCGTGTTCTGCGTCGAGGTGCTGTGATCAATGCCGGTCGGTTTTCTGACTCAAGAGCAACGCGACGGTTTTGGCCGCTATGTTGATTCGCCCAGCCGTGAAGAGCTGGAACGTTACTTCCACCTGAGCGATGAAGACCGTGAAGCCATCCAGGTGCTGCGGGGTAACCATAACCGTCTGGGTTATGCCGTTCTGCTGACCACCGTCCGCTTCGTTGGCGTTCTGCCGGACAAGCCCGCCGCCGTGCCGGTGGAAGTCCTGCAGGTGCTTTGCCGACAACTGGCGATTCCAGACCCCGACTGCCTCCAGCGCTATAGCGATCATCGCCGCTGGATACATGCCACCGATATTCAGAACCGCTTTGGCTATCGTCATTTCACCGATCCGGGCATCGGCTTTCGCTTGAGCCGCTGGCTGTATGCCCTCTGCTGGACGGGCACCGACCGGCCGGGAGTGCTGTTTGAGCGAGCCACCTCGTGGCTGTTCACACAGAAAGTCCTCCTGCCTGGTGTGTCTCAACTAGAGCGCTTTATCGCCCAGTTGCGCAGTCGGGTCGAAGAACGCCTCTGGTTTACGCTGGGCCGCAGCGTGACTGAGGAACAGCGATTGCAACTGCAAGACTTGCTGACGGTGGCCGAAGGCAACCGCAGCTCCCGGCTGGATCAATTGCGCTCCGGCCCGGTCATGGTCAGTGGCCCCGCGTTGATTCGGGCACTGCGCCGGCTCGATGACGTGCGCGGCATCGGCATCACCTTGCCGGCGGCGGCGCACATCCCTCCCAGCCGTATCGCCGCCCTGGCCCGCTTCGCCAACACGGCCAAGGTCACCGCGATTAATCGGCTGCCGGCGTCGCGGCGGATGGCGACACTGGTGGCCTTCGCACTCTGCCTGGAGGCGACTGCGCACGACGACGCACTGGAAGTCCTGGAGGCCTTGCTGCGCGACCTGTTCAGCAACGCGGAGAAGGCCGACAAGAAAGCCCGCATGCGCAGCCTGAAAGACCTGGATCGGTCGGCCGCGACGCTCGCCGCCGCGTGCAAGGTCGTGCTGGACAGCTCGATCAGCGATGACAACGTGCGCGCCCGGCTGTTCAACGACCTGCCGAGGACCACCCTGGAAAAGGCCCTGGAAGAGGTCAACGCGCTGATCCGCCCGGTAGATGACGTCTATTTTCTTGCATTGGAAGCGCGCTACCGCAGCGTGCGCCGCTTCCTGCCCGACCTGCTCAAGCACATCCGCTTCGGCTTCAGCCCGGCCGGCAAGGGCGTGGCGGCTAGTCTGGAGTGGCTGCAACTGAACCTGCCGCGCCGGAAGCCAGAGGATGACGCGCCGCAGGAGATCGTGGCCAAGGCTTGGCAGAAGCACATCACCCGCGAAGATGGCTCCCTCGACATGGGTGCCTATGTGTTCTGCACGCTCGATGCGCTGCGCACGGCCCTGCGCCGCCGCGATGTCTTCGTCTCGCCCAGTTGGCGCTATGCCGACCCGCGCCTTGGCCTGCTCGACGGTGCCGAATGGCTGGCGGCGCGACCGATCATCTGCCGGTCACTGGGCCTGACCATCGACGCCAAAACCACCCTGGACGCCTTGTCCGTCGAGCTGGATGCAACCTGGCTGGCAGTAGCCGCGCGCCTGCCCGACAACCCGGCGATTCAACTGAGCGAGAACACCGAGGGCAAGACCGAACTGTCGCTCGGGGCGCTGGACAAGCTGGACGAGCCCTGCTCGTTGCTGCAACTGCGGGCGGCCGTGTCTGACCTGATGCCGCGTGTCGATCTGCCGGAAATCCTCTTGGAAATCGCCGCCCGCACTGGCTTTTCCGAGGCCTTCACCCATGTCTCCGAACGCAATGCACGCGCCGACAACCTGGTCACCAGCCTCTGCGCGGTGCTGTTGGGCGGGGCCTGCAACACCGGCCTGGAGCCCTTGATCCGCACCGACAACCCGGCGCTGCGCCGTGACCGGCTGTCCTGGGTCAGCCAGAATTATATCCGCGACGACACCCTGTCAGCGGCTAACGCCATCCTGGTCGGAGCGCAAAGCCAACTGGAACTGGCCCAAGTCTGGGGTGGCGGCGAGGTCGCCTCCGCCGATGGCATGCGCTTCGTCGTACCGGTGCGCACCGTGCATGCCGGCCCCAATCCGAAGTATTTCGGCACCGGCCGGGGTGTCACCTGGTACAACCTGATTTCCGACCAATTCTCCGGCCTCAACGCCATCACCGTGCCCGGCACGCTGCGCGACAGCCTGGTGTTGCTGGCGGTCGTGCTGGAACAGCAGACCGAGTTGCAGCCGACGCAAATCATGACCGACACCGGGGCCTACAGCGATGTGGTGTTCGGGCTCTTCCGCCTACTTGGCTACCACTTCAGTCCGCGGCTGGCCGATGTCGGCGGTACCCGCTTCTGGCGCACGCGCCCGGACGCGGACTACGGCAAGCTCAACGGGCTGGCCCGCCAGTCGGTCAAACTCGACCTGATCGCCGAGCACTGGGACGACCTGCTGCGCCTGGCCGGCTCGCTCAAACTCGGCCGGGTGCCGGCGACTGGCATCATGCGCACGCTGCAAACGGGAGATAGACCCACCCGGCTGGCCCAGGCGCTGGCCGAATTCGGGCGGATCGAAAAGACTCTGCACACGTTGACCTATATCGACGACGAGTCCAAGCGCCGCGCCACCCTGACCCAGTTGAACCGAGGCGAAGGCCGGCACAGCCTGGCCCGCGCCGTGTTCCACGGCAAACGCGGCGAGCTCCGCCAGCGCTACCGCGAAGGCCAGGAAGACCAGCTCGGTGCTCTGGGCCTGGTGGTGAACATCATCGTGCTGTGGAACACCCTCTACATGACGGCGGCCGTGGAACGGCTCAAGCAGCACGGCTATCCAGTGCTGGAAGAGGATTTGGCCCGGCTATCGCCGCTGATCTACGAGCACATCAACATGCTCGGGCGGTATTCCTTTGCGGTACCGGAAGAAGTTGCGCGCGGCGAGCTGCGGCCACTGCGTAATCCAGACGACGACCTGTGATCCCCCTAAACGCTATGAGCAACACCCAAGCTGCTGCTGGATCGGCGGGCACTTCACCGAGCCGAACGAACAGAAAACGCAGCAATCCCCTGGGTTGGGGCGCAGCAGCGCCTTGCAGTTGCTGCACTCGTAATAGAACTGGCAGGCGTCCGTGGGCATGGTTTCCGGCTTGGCGAAGCCGCAGCGCGGGCAAGTCAGCACGGACTCAAGGACAATGGCGCTCATCGTGACCTCACTTCTGCACTGTGGAGGGGTATCCCGCGTTCGCGGTCGCCTCAGTCAGTGCCTCGGGCTGGGCCTTATCGGGATCGTAGGTGACGGTCGCCGTCTTCTGGTCGAAATTGACCTGGACGTCACTCACGCCGGACACCTTCTCCAGCGACTTCTTGACCGTGATCGGACAGAGTCCGCACGTCATGTTCTGCACGTCGAGCGTGACGGTTTTCGGGGGAGCCGCCAGCGCCACGAAGGGCAAGGCGAAAAGCACGGCGATCAGCAGTTTGCGCATGGTTAATCTCCTTCAGTAGAACAGCGGGGCGAGCCACGGCACGGCCAATAGGCCGAGCAGCAGCACGCTGACGATCCAGAACACGAGTCGCTGTCGCACGAGCGTGCGCGGATCGGCGCAGGGTGTACCTGGCGTACAAACCTGTGGCACCAGGTAGAGCTTGCGGAATGCCAATCCCAGGAACAGTAGAGTCAACCCGATGAAGAGGGGGCGTAGTGGCTCCATCATGGTCAGAGCGCCCACCCACGTACCGCCGACACCGAGTGCCAACAGCACCAGTGGCCCGACACAGCACACCGACGCACCGATGGCGGTCAGCGAACTCGCGACCAGCGAGCCTTTCCCGGTGAGTTGCATCCCCATTCCCATCTCCTGAGCCTGATTGCCTAGGTGCTATTCTAAACTCCGTACCAAAGTACGGAATCAAGGAGAAAGTGATGGCCACAGAGCTGACCATTGGCAAGCTGGCAGACGCCGCCGGGGTGAACGTCGAGACGATCCGCTACTACCAGCGACGCGGGCTGCTGGATGAACCAGCCAAACCCTTGGGTGGCCATCGGCGCTATCCGGTGGACATGGTGAAGCGACTGCGTTTCATCAAGCGGGCTCAGGCGCTGGGTTTCACGCTCTCGGAAGTCGGTGGACTGCTGACGCTGGATGAGTCGTGCGCCTGTGCCGAAACGCGAGCACGGGCTGCACGCAAGCTCGCGTTGATCGAGCAGAAGATGGCCGACTTGGTCGTCATGCAGCAACTGTTAGGCGAACTGGTGCAGCAATGTGATGCGGGAGACGGCGGAACGATCTGCCCGATCATCGAGGCACTGATCAGAGAGTAATGCCTGGCGGGTGAGCTGGAGATCGGAAAGCCCCTTTACGGTGGGATTCAGAGCTTACGTTGGTTTTTGGTTCCATTGCTCCCCAAACCCCACTATCGCGCAGATCAGTCACCGCACTGAGATCCCACGCGCCGCCGTGCGTCGTTGCCTGCATACGCTGATCAAGCTGGGCTACGCCACCACCGACGGGCGCACCTACTCGCTGCTGCCAAAGGTACTGACCCTCGGCCACGCCTACCTGTCGTCGACACCGCTGGCGGTCACCGCTCAGCCAATTCTCGACCGCATCAGCGAGCAGCTGCACGAAGCCTGTTCGATGGCCACTCTGGAGGGCGACGAGATTCTCTATATCGCCCGTTCGGCCACGCCGCAGCGGCTGATCTCGGTCGACCTCAGCGTCGGCAGTCGGCTGCCGGCCTATTGCACCTCCATGGGGCGCATTCTGCTGGCCGGTCTCGATGACCTGGCTCTAGACGATTACCTGGAACATGCCGACCTGCAGGTAAAAACCAGCCGTACTATCCACACAGCCGCAGGCCTGCGCGCGAATATCGCCGAGATCCGTCAGCAGGGCTGGGTGATCATCGACCAAGAACTGGAGATCGGCCTGCGCTCGGTTGCCGTGCCGCTGAAGGACTCCGCCGGCCAGGTGCTAGCCGCGCTGAATGTCGGCACCCATGTCAGCCGCGTATCACGTCAGGAACTGGAGTCGCGCTACCTGCCGGTGCTGCTGGAAGCCAGCCAGGAACTGAGCACACGGCTGTTTCACTGAGGCGTTTAGCTACAAGCAGTGTGCGTTAATCGCACACTTGGCTAAAGGTTGAATTGAGTCGCGCGTCCGCCCCCGCATACTGTCAGGCCGTTTGCCGCAGGTGTTGCCTGACACTTTGCCGCGACCGTTTATCCAGCCGCAGCGGGTGATCGCTCTGGCTCGCATAGAATCAGTCATAGCCTGATAAAGAACTGCGCCGAAACCGTACGCAGTGACATAACAACAAATTGAGTACCTAGTTGATGGACAGTTGCCTGCTCAGCGCTGCGAGTTGCGTGTTCGACCGTGCCGACCCCTACGCGGTGTCCAGCTATGTCAACGAGCACGTCGGCTGCCACGATATTCGTCTGCCGACCATCGGCCATCCTGAGGCCTCGCTCAATCACCGCAAGTTCGCCAGCCTGGACCTGTGCCGTATCAGCTATGGCGGCAGCGTTCGGGTCATCTCGCCGGCGCTGGAAACCATCTACCACTTGCAGGTGTTGTTGCGCGGTCATTGTCTGTGGCGCGGTCATGGCGAGGAACACTATTTCAGCCCGGGCGAGTTGCTGCTGATCAACCCGGACGATCCAGTCGACCTTACCTATTCCGACGACTGCGAGAAGTTTATCGTCAAGCTGCCGTCGATCCTGCTCGATAAGACTTGCCGCGACAGTCAGTGGCAGCGTCCGGCCGAAGGTATCCGCTTCAATCCGCGGCATAGCCTGCAGCAGCTGGAGGGTTTTACCGGCCTGTTGCAGCTGGTCTGCAGCGAGGCCGAGAGTTCGCAGACGGTGCAACAGGTGCAGGAACAGTACACCCGCATCATCGCTACCAAGATGCTGACGCTGCTGGATAACAATGTCAGTCGGTTGGTGCCGGAGCAGGGCGCTGCCAATTTCGAGCGCATCCTGCAGTTTATCGAGGACAACCTCAAACAGGACATCAGCGTCGAACAACTGGCACAGCTGGCCCACAGCAGTCCGCGCTCACTCTATGCACTGTTCGAGCGGCACACCGGCACCACGCCGAAGAGCTTTATACGCCAGAAGAAGCTGGAGCAAATCCATTGCAGCTTGAGTGACCCGGCCTCGCGGGTGCGCAATATCACCGAAGTGGCGCTGGATTACGGCTTTCTTCACCTGGGGCGCTTCTCCGAAAGTTACAAAAGCGCCTTTGGCGAATTACCCTCCGAAACCTTGCGTCGCCGCGAGACCTGATTACGCACCCTCTGCCGAGATAGGGTGGACAACACGAAGCTTGTCCGCCGCTATCGAACGCGCCGCTCGGGCCCACCATCCAATCTTGAATTCCCCTCTCTAGCCCGCCCATCTTGGGCCGGGCTTACTCTGCTTGAACGTCTGCGGCCGCGTATTTGCTAGCTTTTACGGCATTGGTCGATCCGCGCTGGCTTTTGCAGAAAACGGACAAAGGTCCTGCACGAACTGGATATTGTCGGACAGTCCAGAGGCATAGCCTTCATACCGTTGAAACAATAACAACGGAGCCATGGCGATGAACCTGGGACTCGACTACCTGAACGGCCTGCTGCAAGAAGATAAAGAGAAGGGCATTTTCCGCTGTAAGCGTGAGATGTTCACCGATCCTCGGTTGTTCGACCTGGAGATGAAGCACATCTTCGAGGGCAACTGGTTGTACCTGGCCCACGAGAGTCAGTTGCCCAACAACAACGACTACCTCACCACCACCATGGGGCGCCAGCCGATCTTCATCGCGCGCAACAAGGACGGGGTGCTAAATGCCTTCATCAACGCCTGTAGCCACCGCGGTGCCATGCTTTGTCGGCACAAGTCTGGGAACAAGTCCTCCTATACCTGCCCGTTCCACGGCTGGACCTTCAATAATTCCGGCAAGCTGCTCAAGGTCAAGGACCCGGTCGAGGCCGGTTATCCGTCGAGCTTCAACTGTGAGGGCTCGCATGACCTTACCAAGGTTGCGCGCTTTGAGTCCTATCGCGGCTTCCTGTTCGGTAGCCTCAACCCCGACGTGCCACCGTTGGTTGAACACTTGGGCGAGTCGGCGAAGATCATCGACATGATCGTCGATCAATCCGCAGATGGTCTGGAAGTACTGCGCGGCTCTAGCAGCTACATCTACGAGGGCAACTGGAAGCTTACCGCCGAGAATGGTGCCGATGGATACCACGTCAGCTCGGTGCACTGGAACTACGCCGCCACTCAGCAGCAGCGCAAGCAACGCGAGTCTGGCGAAGAGATCAAGACCATGAGTGCCGGCAGTTGGGGTAAGACCGGTGGCGGTTTCTACTCCTTCGACAAAGGCCACCTGTTGCTCTGGACTCGCTGGGCCAATCCGGAAGATCGCCCGCTTTACGAGCGCCGCGACGAACTGGCCGCGGATTTTGGTAAGGCTCGCGCCGATTGGATGATCGAAAACTCGCGGAATCTGTGCCTGTATCCCAACGTTTACCTAATGGACCAATTCAGCTCGCAGATCCGTATCGCCCGTCCGATCTCCGTGGACAAGACCGAAATCACCATCTACTGCATCGCGCCCAAGGGCGAGAGTGCCGAGGCGCGTACCCGGCGCATCCGTCAGTACGAGGACTTCTTCAACGTCAGCGGCATGGCTACTCCGGACGATTTGGAAGAGTTCCGTTCTTGCCAACTCGGCTATCAGGGCAGTAGCGGCTGGAACGACATGTCGCGAGGTGCCGAGCACTGGGTCGAGGGTGCCGATCAGGCCGCCGCAGAAATCGAACTGAAGCCTCTGCTGAGTGGCGTGCGTACCGAAGACGAGGGGCTGTTTGTACTGCAGCACCAGTACTGGCAGCGCACCATGATCGAGGCGCTGGAGAAAGAACAGGCCCAACTGATTCATGTGGAGGGCGCGTGATGAGCATTTCCTATGACGCAGTGCGTGACTTTCTTTACCGCGAAGCTCGCTACCTTGATGACAAGCAATGGGATCAGTGGCTGGAGATGTACACCGCGGACGCCAACTTTTGGATGCCGGCCTGGGACGACAACGACGAGTTGACCGTCGACCCGCAGAGCGAAATCTCGCTGATCTGGTACGGCAATCGTGGTGGCTTGGAAGACCGGGTGTTCCGTATTAAGACCGAGCGTTCCAGTGCGAGCATCCCGGATACCCGCACCTCGCACAACATCAGCAACATCGAGATCCTCGAACAGGCAGATGGGTTGTGCAAAGTGCGCTTCAACTGGCACACCCTGAGCTTCCGCTACAAGACCGTGGACAGCTACTTCGGCAGCAGCTTCTACATCCTCGATGTGCGTGGCGATAGCCCGAAGATCAAGGCCAAGAAAGTGGTGCTGAAGAATGATTATGTGCGTCAGGTCATCGACGTTTACCACATCTAATCACTGCTTCAGAGTCGGCCCGGCTCGCATTCAGACCGTAGGCCTGCTGGCTTGTGGTGAGAGCTCGGTCGCGCCGACATCGCCTGTAACCATTGCCCAGCGAGGTGTGCCATGAGCCACAAGATCGCACTGAATTTCGAAGACGGGGTCACCCGTTTCATTGATGCCGACGCCAGCGAAACCGTGGCAGACGCCGCTTACCGCCAGGGCATCAATATCCCTCTGGACTGCCGAGACGGCGCCTGCGGCACCTGCAAGTGCTTTGCCGAGGCCGGCCGTTACGAGTTGGGCCAGGAGTACGTCGAGGACGCCCTGACCGAGGAAGAGGCCGAGCAAGGTTTTGTGCTGACCTGCCAGATGCGCGCGCAGAGCGATTGTGTGGTCCGCGTGCCGGCCTCCAGCGAGGTGTGCAAGACCCGTCAGGCCAGCTTCGAGGCGGCAATCAGTGCAGTGCGTCAGCTCTCCGATAGCACCATCGCGCTGTCGATCAAGGGTGAAGCACTGAGCAAGCTGGCGTTTCTGCCGGGCCAGTACGTCAATCTCAAGGTGCCGGGTAGTGAACAGACCCGCGCCTACTCCTTTAGCACCCTGCAGAAGGACGGGGAAGTCAGCTTTCTGATCCGCAACGTGCCGGGCGGACTGATGAGCAGTTTTCTCACCGGGTTAGCCAAGGCAGGCGACAGCATGACCCTAGCGGGTCCCCTAGGCAGTTTCTACCTGCGTGAGATCAAGCGTCCGTTGTTGCTACTGGCCGGCGGCACCGGCCTGGCACCGTTCACCGCGATGCTCGAGAAGATCGCCGAGCAGGGCAGCGAGCATCCACTGCACCTGATCTATGGGGTGACCAACGATTTCGACCTAGTGGAAATGGACAAGCTTGAGGCCCTGGCTGCGCGTATCCCCAATTTCAGCTTCAGCGCCTGCGTTGCCAATCCGGACAGCAGCTACCCGCGCAAGGGCTACGTTACTCAACACATTGAGCCCAAGCACCTCAACGACGGCGAGGTGGACGTTTACCTGTGTGGTCCTCCGCCTATGGTCGAGGCTGTTAGCCACTACATCAGTGAACAGGGTATCGAACCGGCGAACTTCTACTTCGAGAAGTTCGCCGCCAGCGCCTAAAAGCTTCTTTGGTTCGCTTACCTAGTAGGCGGGCCTTTTTTATTCAGCTAGGCCGTGGCCAGCGTTGATTGAGGTCGGGATTATGAACAAGCGCTTTCAAGACAAGGTCGCAGTGGTCACTGGTGCCGCTCAAGGCATCGGTCGGCGGGTGGCCGAGCGCATGGCTGAAGAGGGCGCACTCCTAGTACTGGTCGACCGTTCCGAGCTGGTTCATGAACTGGCTGACGAGTTGGCCGGCGTCAGCCCGGTGCTTTGCCTGACCGCCGATCTCGAGCAGTTCGTCGAGTGCCAGCGCGTCATGGCCGCTGCTACCGAGCACTTCGGTCGCCTGGATATTCTGGTCAACAACGTCGGTGGCACCATCTGGGCCAAGCCGTTCGAGCACTACCAGGCGCATGAAATAGAGGCCGAAGTGCGTCGCTCGTTGTTCCCCACCCTGTGGTGCTGCCACGCCGCGCTGCCGCAGATGTTGGAGAAGGGCAGTGGTGCCATCGTCAACGTCTCCTCCATCGCCACCCGTGGCGTCAACCGCGTGCCCTACGGCGCGGCCAAGGGCGGGGTCAACGCGCTGACTGCGTGCCTGGCTTTTGAGACCGCCGAGCGCGGCATCCGCGTCAATGCCACAGCTCCTGGCGGCACCGAGGCACCGCCACGGCGCATTCCGCGCAACGCGGCTGAGCAGAGCGAGCAGGAGAAGGGCTGGTACCAGCAAATCGTCGACCAGACCTTGCACAGCAGCCTGATGAAGCGCTACGGCACGATCGACGAACAGGTTGGCGCGATTCTCTTCCTGGCGTCTGACGATGCGACCTATATCACCGGTGTGACCCTGCCGGTTGGTGGCGGTGACCTCGGCTAAAGCGGCCCCCAAAAAGCATTACCCGAGCAATTCACAATAAAAACAACAGAGAGAACCGATGCCATGCGACTAGACGTACACCAGGTTATCGACAACGCGCGCTTTGACCGCTTTCACTGGATGGTTATGACGCTCTGCGCGCTGCTGTTGATTTTCGATGGCTACGACCTGTTTATCTACGGTGTAGTGCTGCCGTCGATCATGCAGGAGTGGGGCCTGACTCCGCTGCAGGCCGGCGCTCTGGGTAGCTACGCGCTGTTCGGCATGATGTTCGGTGCCCTGGCTTTCGGCACCCTGGCCGACAAAATCGGCCGCAAGAAGGGCATCGCCATTTGCTTCGCGCTGTTCTCCAGCGCCACCATCGTCAACGGCTTCGCCGGCAACCCGACCGAATTCGGCATCTGCCGTTTTATCGCCGGTCTTGGCTGTGGCGGCCTGATGCCTAATGCGGTGGCGCTGATGAACGAGTACGCGCCCAAGCGTCTGCGCAGCACCCTGGTGGCCATCATGTTCAGCGGCTACTCGGTGGGTGGCATGCTCGCCGCCGGCGTTGGCATCTATATGCTGCCGCGTTTCGGCTGGGAGTCGATGTTCTTCGCCGCCGCCATCCCGCTGCTGCTGTTGCCGCTGATTCTGTGGAAACTGCCGGAGTCGGTGGGCTTTCTGCTGCGTCAGGGCCGTCAAGAGCAAGCCCGCGCAGTGCTTCAGAAAGTCCAGCCGGGTCTGCAGATCGATGCTGCCGACCAACTGCAGATGAGCGACACCAAGGGCAAGGGCGTTGCGGTATTTGAGCTGTTCCGTGATGGCCGCGCCCTGCGCACTCTGTGCTTGTGGCTGGCGTTCTTCTGCTGCCTGCTGATGGTCTACGCACTGAGTTCCTGGCTGCCGAAACTGATGGCCAACGCCGGCTACAGCCTGGGCTCGAGCCTGTCGTTCCTCCTGGCGCTGAACTTCGGCGGTATGGCCGGAGCGATTCTCGGCGGCTGGCTGGGCGACCGCTTCAACCTGAGCAAGGTGATGGTGGCCTTCTTCGTTGCCGCCGCCGTATCGATCAGCTTGCTCGGTTTCAAAAGCCCGACGCCGCTGCTGTATGGCCTGATCTTTATCGCCGGCGCGACCACCATCGGTACGCAGATTCTGCTGTACGCCGGTGCCGCGCAGTTCTACGGCATGTCGATCCGTTCCACCGGTCTTGGCTGGGCCTCGGGCATTGGCCGCAACGGTGCCATCGTTGGCCCGCTGCTGGGCGGCGCGCTGATGGGTATCAACCTGCCGCTGCAACTGAATTTTCTCGCCTTCGCCGTACCCGGTGCCGTCGCTGCCATCGCCATGAGCGTGTTCGCCATCAGCGCCAAGCGCCGGCAGATCACGGTCGGTGAGCTGATCGGCACCAAGGCCTGAGCCTTAACCGTTTAACTGGAAGTGTGAAATGAGCCAAGTCCTGATCGAAAGCGTGTCGGCGATGATCGTTGATCTGCCGACCATCCGCCCGCACAAGCTGGCGATGCACACGATGCAACAGCAGACCCTGGTACTGATCCGCGTGCGCTGCAGCGACGGCCTCGAAGGCATCGGCGAATCGACCACCATCGGTGGCCTGGCCTATGGCAACGAGAGCCCGGAGAGCATCAAGCAGAACATCGACAGCCACCTCGGCCCGCTGCTGGTCGGGCAGGACGCGGGCAATATCAATGCCGCCATGCTGCGCCTGGACAAGGCGGCCAAGGGCAACACCTTTGCCAAGTCCGGTTTGGAAAGCGCGCTGCTCGACGCTCATGGCAAACGACTGGGCCTGGCGGTCAGCGAGCTGCTTGGCGGCCGCGTGCGCGATAGCCTGGAAGTGGCCTGGACCCTGGCCAGCGGCGACACCGCCCGCGATATCGACGAGGCGCAGCAGATGCTCGCCATCCGCCGCCATCGCATCTTCAAACTGAAGATCGGTGCCAACCTAGTCGAGCAGGATCTCAAGCATGTAATTGCGATCAAGCGGGCGCTGGGTGACAGCGCCAGCGTGCGCGTGGACGTCAACCAGTACTGGGACGAGTCCCAGGCCATCCGTGCCTGCCAGGTACTGGGCGACAACGGTATCGACCTGATCGAGCAGCCGATTGCGCGGATCAACCGGGCAGGGCAGGTGCGCCTCAATCAGCGCAGTCCGGCACCGATCATGGCCGACGAGTCGATTGAAAGCGTGGAAGACGCCTTCAGCCTGGCGGCTGACGGGGCGGCGAGCATCTTCGCCCTGAAGATCGCCAAGAACGGTGGCCCACGTGCCGTGCTGCGCACCGCGGCGATTGCCGAGGCGGCGGGCATTGCCCTGTACGGCGGCACCATGCTCGAAGGCGCGATTGGCACCCTGGCTTCGGCCCATGCCTTCGTCACCCTGCGCCAACTGACCTGGGGCACCGAGTTGTTTGGCCCGCTGTTGCTGACCGAGGACATCGTCAGCGAGCCGCCGTTGTACTGCGACTTCGCCCTGCAGGTGCCGCGCACCCCCGGCCTCGGCCTGACCCTAGACGAAGAGCGCCTGGCGTTCTTCGCCCGCAAGTGACCTGAGAGGAAACCGCCATGTTGTTCCACGTAAAGATGACCGTAAAACTGCCGGCCGACATGCCCCCAGCCCAGGCCGCCAAGCTCAAGGCCGACGAGAAGGAACTAGCCCAAGGCCTGATGCGTGTAGGCAAGTGGCGCCACCTGTGGCGCATCGCCGGGCACTACGCCAACTACAGCGTATTCGACGTGGCCAGCGTCGAGGCGCTGCACGACACGCTGCTGCAGCTGCCGCTGTTCCCCTATATGGATATCGAAATTGACGGCATCTGCCGGCATCCCTCATCGATCCGTGACGACGATCGTTGATAAGCCCTAGAACAAAAAATCGAGGACACCACCATGACCGTTAAAGTTAGCCACACTGCCGAAATTCAGAAGCTGTTCAACGAGGCTGCCGGCCTCACTAACGACCAGGGCAGCCCACGGGTCAAGCAGATCATCCTGCGTCTGATCAATGACGCGGCGAAGCTCATCGAAGACCTGGAAATCAGCGACGACGAATTCTGGCACGCGGTGGATTACCTCAATCGCCTGGGCGGGCGCAACGAAGCCGGCCTGCTGGTGCCTGGCCTGGGCCTGGAGCACTTCCTCGACATCCTGCAGGATGCCAAAGATGCTCAGGTCGGCCTCACCGGCGGCACCCCGCGCACAATCGAAGGCCCGCTGTACGTGGCGGGCGCACCGGTCTGCGAGGGCGAGGCGCGGATGGACGATGGTACTGAGCTGGAAAAGGCCACTGTGATGTTCCTCGAAGGCGTGGTACGTGACACCCAGGGCCAGCCGGTGGCTGGCGCGGTGGTCGACCTGTGGCATGCCAATACCCAGGGCAATTATTCCTACTTCGACCAAAGCCAGAGCGCCTACAACCTGCGCCGGCGCATCGTCACTGATAGCAATGGCCGCTACAGCGCGCGCAGCATTGTGCCGAGTGGCTACGGCTGCTCGCCAGATGGCCCGACCCAGGAATGCCTGAACCTTCTCGGCCGTCACGGTCAGCGTCCGGCGCATATTCACTTCTTTATCTCCGCACCGGGCCATCGGCACCTGACCACCCAGATCAATCTGTCCGGTGAGCAGTACCTGTGGGACGACTTCGCCTACGCCACCCGTGATGGTCTGGTTGGCGAGATCATCTTCGTCGAGGACGCGGCCGCCGCCAATGACCGCGGCGTGCAAGGTACCCGCTTTGCCACGCTTGCGTTCGACTTCCAGCTGCAGCAAGCACCGGCTCCCGCTGCCGAACAACGCAGCGCCCGTCCGCGAGCATTGCAGAATGCGTAGGGTGCTCCGCGCGCACCATTAAGGGCGCACCCTTGAGAGTGGTTCGAGCCACTCTCAAGGGTTAATACAACGAGAGCATCCCTTGGGGGACGCCACCGCTAACTTGCGAGGCCCGATGACAGCCTTATGCAAAGACTTCAGCCTGTCTGCCCTGGTCGCAGGTTTTATCGCCACGCTTATCTCCTACGCAGGGCCGCTGGTGATAATCTTTCAGGCCGCCGAAAGCGCTGGCCTGTCCCACGCCGTGGTCGCGTCCTGGGTGTGGGCGATCTCCATTGGCAGCGCCGTTCTTGGTATCGGCCTGAGCCTGCGTTACCGGGTGCCCATCGTCATCGCCTGGTCGGCACCAGGCTCGGCGCTGCTGGTGTCGCTTTTACCGCAGATCAGCCTGAACGAGGCGGTTGGTGCTTATATTGTCGCCAATGTGATCATCCTGCTGGTCGGCTTGTCGGGCACCTTCGACCGCCTTATCGGCAGGCTGCCCGGTGCTATCGCCGCAGCCATGCTCGCCGGAATCCTGTTCAGCTTCGGTGCCCAGCTGTTTCTGTCGATTGATGAGCAGCCGACGCTGGTGTTGGCGATGTTCGCCACCTACCTGCTGGTCAAACGCCTGGCCCCGCGTTATGCGGTGATGGCGGTGCTGCTGGTCGGTACTCTGATCGCCTTGGCCAGCGGCCAACTGCGCCAGGACGCGCTGGTGTTCGAACTGGCCATACCGCTGTGGATCAGCCCCGAGTTCAGCCTGGCGGCGATCCTCAATATTGCTTTACCTCTGGTGCTGGTGGCTCTTACCGGGCAGTTCGTGCCGGGCATGGCGGTGTTGCGCGCCGCCGGCTACTTGACTCCGGCCAGCCCGATCATCAGCGTCAGTGCCCTGGGCAGTCTGCTGTTGGCACCGTTTGCCTGTCATGGGTTGAATCTGGCGGCGATCACCGCGGCTATCTGCACCAGCCGCGAGGCCCATGAAGACTCGAGCAAGCGTTATGTCTCGGCGGTGGTCGGTGGTGGGGTCTACCTACTGTTCGGCCTGTTCGGCGCGACCCTGGTGTCGCTGTTCGCCGCCTTTCCCAAGGCGCTGATTGCCGCCCTCGCGGGTCTGGCTTTGTTCGGTGCGATTGGCACGGCACTGGCCAATGCCATGGGGCAGCCGAATGATCGCGAGGCGGCGTTGATCACCTTTTTGGTCAGTGCCTCGGGCATGAGCTTCCTCGGCCTGTCCGCTGCCTTCTGGGGTCTGCTGTTTGGCATTGCCGCGCACTTGCTGCTGAGCTGGCGAGCCGCGGCGGCACCTGGCACCGCCACGCCACAGGCCAATCACAGCGCGCCGTTTCACCACCACTGAATCTGCTGTCTGCGCAAAGGCGCAGGCGGTATTCAATCTTGTCCGGTCTTGCGGAGCCGGATTATTAGCCCAAGGAGTCACTATGTTGCGACATTCCCATGGACCTTGGTTACAGAGCATGGCCGCGCTGTGCGTTCTGGGTGGCCTGTGGTCTGGTGTTTTCGTCTTCTGGGCACTTGGTGCCGCGCTGTTATGTGGGCTGCTGGCGGCTATCGCCTATGCTTGGCGGCCGCCGCTACCCGTCCCACAGACCGTCTATATAGAGGTGCCGGTACCCATGCCGGCACCACTCAGCGCCGTGCTGCCGCCGGCTGCGCCGCGGCTGCCCAATCTGGGTCAACCGCTGCGCGAGTTGCTCGACAGCATCCAGCGCAGCGAGGCGGATATGCAGTACGCCACTGAACTGGCACGCGCCGGTGGCGAGAAGGTGCAGGCATGCGCGACCAGTATCCAGGCCGCGGCGGCCGCCATCGAACAGCTCAGCGGCTATATGGGCGAGGTGGAGCAGCTGTTCAACGAACTGGGCGCGCAGTCCACGCGCATTGCTTCGTTAGTCGGCGGCATCCAGGACATCGCCCGGCAGACCAACCTACTCGCGCTGAATGCCGCCATAGAGGCCGCCAGGGCAGGGGAGCAGGGCCGTGGCTTTGCCGTGGTTGCCGACGAGGTGCGCCACTTAGCCACCCGCGCCAACGACTCCAGCGAGCAGATCCGCCAGATCGCCAGCAGCCTGCAGAGTTCGGCCGATGAGGCGCGGCTGGGTATGCAGCACGCCGCCGACGCCACCCGCAACGGCCTGCACACCACCGGTGCGGCCCTCCAGGCTATAGCCGAGATGCGCGCCGGGGCTCAGGCGCGCCAGGAGATCGTGCTACGCATCGTCGCCCAACTGGCCGGCCAGCGCGAACGCACCTTGCACCTGCAGGCGTTGTGCGCGCCCCGGTCGCGGTAGCTGGCTGAAAAATACACAGATATGTTCGATTATCGCACAAGTAGTCGATTATCGGATTGTTTGCATATAGGCCCGGCGTTAACGTCTGTTCACCGGCGTAGTAACGCCACGACACCATACGAGAATCCTCATGGCTGAAATCCTCACTCTTCGCGAAGCCATCCAGCGCTTCGTCCACGACGGCGACAGCATCGCCCTCGAAGGCTTCACCCACCTGATCCCGACTGCGGCGTCTCACGAGATCATCCGCCAGGGCCGCAAGGATCTGACCCTGATCCGCATGACCCCGGATCTGGTCTACGACCTGCTGATCGGTGCCGGTTGCGCCAAGAAGCTGATCTTTTCCTGGGGTGGTAATCCCGGTGTAGGTTCGCTGCATCGCCTGCGTGACGCGGTGGAGAAGGGCTGGCCGCAGCCACTGCAGATCAGCGAGCACAGCCACGCCGCCATGGCCAACGCCTATGTGGCCGGTGCCTCAGGCCTGCCGTTCGCAGTGCTGCGCGGCTATCAGGGCTCGGATTTGCTCAAGGTCAATCCGGACATCAAATTCATCCAGTGCCCCTTCACCGGCGAGCAGTTGGCTGCCGTGCCCAGCGTGCGCCCGGACGTCACCGTGATCCACGCGCAGAAGGCAGACCGCAAGGGCAATGTGCTGATTCAGGGCATCCTCGGCGTGCAGAAGGAAGCTGCCCTGGCCGCCAAGCGCTGCATCGTCACCGTGGAAGAAATCGTCGACGAGTTGAACGCGCCGATGAACGCCTGCGTGCTGCCGGGCTGGGCGTTGACTGCTGTGTGCCTTGTTCCGGGCGGCGCACATCCGTCCTACGCCCACGGTTACTCCGAGCGTGACAACCGCTTCTACCAGGCCTGGGACCCGATCGCCCGCGATCGTGAAACCTTCACCGCCTGGATCGATACCTATATCCGTGGCACTGCCGATTTCGCCGCCTATCAGGCCAAGCTTCAGGAGGCCAAATAATGAGCGCCTACAGCACCAATGAAATGATGACCGTGGCCGCCTCGCGCCGCCTCGGCAACACCGACGTGACCTTCGTCGGCATCGGCCTGCCGTCCAAGGCCGCCAACCTGGCGCGCCTGACTCATGCCCCGGACGTTACCCTTATCTACGAATCCGGCCCGATCGGTGCCAAGCCGACCGTACTGCCGCTGTCCATCGGTGACGGCGAGCTGGCCGAGACCGCTGACACCGTGGTGCCGACCGGCGAGATCTTCCGTTACTGGCTGCAGGGCGGGCGCATCGACGTGGGCTTTCTCGGCGCGGCTCAGGTCGATAAGTTCGGCAATATCAACACCACCGTAATTGGCGACTACCACAATCCGAAAGTACGCCTGCCGGGTGCCGGCGGCGCGCCGGAGATCGCAGGCTCGGCGAAGAAGGTGTTTATCATCCTCAAGCAAGGCCACCGCACCTTCGTCGACAAGCTGGCCTTTATCACCTCGGTTGGTCATGGCGAAGGCGGCGAGCATCGTCAGCAGCTGGGCCTGCCTGGTGCCGGCCCGGTGGCGATCATCACCGACCTGTGCATCATGGAGCCGGAAGCCGGCAGCAAGGAATTCGTGGTCACCTCGATCCATCCTGGTGTGAGCCGCGAGCAGATCATCGCCGCCACCGGCTGGCCGATCCGATTCGCCGCCCAAGTGGTCGAGACTGCGGTGCCCGAGGCCTTTGAGCTGGAGGCGCTGCGCGCCCTCGAAGCACGCACAGCAGCGGCCCACGGCCAGGCCGGAGGTGAGGAATGAGCCGCGACGTCTTCATCTGCGACGCCATCCGCACGCCGATCGGCCGCTTCGGCGGCGGTTTGGCCGCAGTGCGTGCCGACGACCTGGCGGCCATCCCGCTCAAGGCATTGCTTGAACGCAACCCACAGCTTGACCCAGCAGCCATCGATGAAGTGTTTATGGGCTGCGCCAATCAGGCTGGCGAAGACAACCGCAATGTAGCACGCATGGCTCTATTGCTGGCCGGCCTGCCTGACAGCGTTCCCGGTGTGACCCTCAATCGCCTCTGCGCCTCGGGCATGGATGCGGTGGGCAGCGCCTTCCGCGCCATTGCCAGCGGCGAGATGGAGCTGGCTATCGCCGGCGGCGTCGAGTCGATGTCGCGTGCGCCTTATGTGATGGGCAAGGCCGACGGTGCCTGGAGTCGCAACCAAAAAATCGAAGACACCACCATCGGCTGGCGCTTTATCAACTCGCTGATGAAGGCGCAGTACGGCGTGGATGCCATGCCGCAAACCGCCGACAACGTCGCCGATGATTACCAGGTCAGTCGCGCCGACCAGGACGCCTTCGCCCTGCGCAGCCAGCAGCGTGCCGGGCGCGCCCAGGCCGAGGGTTTCTTCGCCGAGGAAATCGTTGCGGTCACGATCAAGGGCAAGAAGGGCGACAGCGTGATCGAGGCCGACGAGCATCTGCGCCCGGACACCACGGCCGAGGCGCTGGCCAAGCTCAAGCCGGTCAATGGCGAGGGCAAGACCGTTACCGCCGGCAATGCCTCGGGGGTTAACGATGGTGCGGTGGCACTGATTCTTGCCTCCGCCTACTCGGTGCAGAAGTACGGGCTGACTGCCCGTGCCAAGGTGCTGGGTATGGCCAGCGCCGGCGTGGCACCACGGGTGATGGGCATCGGCCCGGTACCGGCAGTGCGCAAGCTGCTCGATCGCTTGAAGATCAGCATCCATGACTTCGACGTCATCGAACTCAACGAAGCCTTCGCCGCCCAGGGCCTGGCCGTTACCCGCGAACTGGGCCTGGCCGACGACAGCGACAAGGTCAACCCGAATGGCGGTGCCATTGCCCTCGGCCACCCGCTGGGTGCCAGCGGCGCACGCCTGATACAGACCGCCCTGCATCAGCTAGAGAAATCCGGCGGCCGTTTGGGGCTGGCAACCATGTGCGTCGGTGTTGGCCAGGGTTTGGCGTTGGCAATACAACGGGTTTGAGCCGACTGTCACCGATTGCTGTTATCGCGATGGCTTACGCCTGCGGCTAACCCATCCTACGCACCCGTAGGATGGGTTGAGCGCAGCGATACCCATGCCGTCATGACAAGCGCTGGATTCATCACGCCAGTGCTGCGAACCTAGGCTGTAATCAAGTGCCTTTGGGAATACACCTCTTGAGTAACCAACTCTTCGACGCCTATTTTAGTGCACCGGCCATGCGCGCTATTTTTTCCGATCACGGTCGGCTGCAGGGCATGCTGGATTTCGAGGCAGCCCTGGCACGCGCCGAGGCGAGCAGTGGGCTGATTCCGCAAGCGGCGGTGCAGCCCATCGTCAGCGCCTGCCAGGCCGAGCGCTATGATTTTGCCGCGCTGGCCCAGGCCATCGTCACCGCCGGCAATTCGGCGATTCCGCTGGTCAAGGCGCTGGGCAAACAAGTCGCGGCGCAGAGCAGCGAAGCCGAGCGCTATGTGCACCTCGGTGCCACCAGCCAGGACACCATGGACAGCGGTTTGATCCTGCAACTGCGGGCGGCTATCACCCTGCTGGAGCGGGATCTGACGCAGCTCGGTGCAGCTCTGGCTGAGCAGGCTGAGCGCCACGCCGATACCCCGCTGGCCGGACGCACCTGGCTGCAACACGCCACCCCAGTGACCCTGGGGATGAAGCTGGCCGGCGTGCTCGGCGCGATTACCCGCCATCGTCAGCGCCTGACCGAGATTAAACCGCGCCTGCTGGTGCTGCAGTTCGGGGGTGCCTCCGGCAGCCTGGCCGCGCTGGGCGAGCACGCCTGGCCGGTGAGCGAAGCGCTGGCCAATGAACTTGGTCTGCAGCTGCCGGAGCAGCCCTGGCATACCCAGCGCGACCGTTTGGTTGAATTCGCCAGCTTGCTTGGCCTGATCGCCGGCAGCTTGGGCAAATTCGGCCGTGACCTCAGCCTGCTGATGCAGACCGAGGCCGGTGAAGTGTTTGAGCCGGCCGCGCCAGGCAAAGGCGGTTCATCGACCATGCCGCACAAGCGCAACCCGGTCAGCGCAGCCGTGTTAATCGGTGCTGCCACCCGTTCGCCCGGTCTGGTCGCGACCATGTTTAGCACCATGCCACAGGAGCATGAGCGCAGCCTGGGTTTGTGGCATGCCGAATGGGAGACCTTGCCGGAGCTGTGCTGTTTAGTCTCTGGCGCGTTGCAGCAGGCGCTGCTGCTGGTGCCGGGGCTGGAAGTGGATGCCGCGCGCATGCGCACCAACCTCGATTTGACTCAGGGCCTGGTGCTGGCTGAGGCAGTTAGCATCGCCCTGGCCCAGCGAATCGGCCGTGATGCCGCTCACCACCTGCTCGAACAGTGCTGCCAGCAGGCGGTGCGCGAAGGCGCACAGCTGCGTCAGGTGCTCGGTGCTAACGCCGAAGTCAGTGCGCAACTGTCCGCCGCCGAGCTGGATCGTCTACTCGACCCGGCCCTGTACTTGGGCCAGGCCCGCCGCTGGGTCGAGCGGGCAGTGGCCGAACACCAGAATTTTTCGAATTAGGAGTTTTTTGTATGCCTGCCGTACAACTCGCCGATGGCGAACTGAACTATTTATTGGAAGGACCGCTGCTCTCAGGTCCAGCTGCTGCCCCTGTGCTGGTCTTGTCCAACTCGCTGGGCACCGACCTGCATATGTGGGATTCGCAAGTTGCGGCCTTCGCCGAACATTTTCGCGTGTTGCGCTACGACACCCGTGGCCATGGCCGCTCGCTGGTCACCGAGGGCAGTTACAGCATCGAGCAGAATGGCCGCGACGTGCTGGACCTGCTGGATGCCTTGCATATCGAGCGCGCCGCGTTCTGTGGCTTGTCCATGGGCGGGCTTATCGGTCAGTGGCTGGCGATCAACGCGCCGGCACGTATCCAGCGCCTAGTGCTGTGCAACACTGCAGCGAAAATCGGCAGCCCCGAAGTATGGAATCCGCGTATCGAAACCGTGCTGCGCGATGGCCAGGCGGCCATGCTGGCGCTGCGCGATGCCTCGATTGCACGCTGGTTTACCGCTGAGTTTGCTGCGGCCCAGCCAGCGCTGGTTGAACCCGTGGTAGGCATGTTGGCCGCCACTTCTCCACAGGGCTACGCCGCCAACTGCGGGGCTGTGCGCGATGCCGATTTCCGCGAGCAAGTCGCCAGCATTGTGGCACCTACCCTGATCGTTTGCGGCACTGCCGATGTTGTGACGACGCCTGAGCATGGCCGTTATATGCAGGAACGCATCCGCGATGCCGAGCTGGTCGAGTTCCATGCCGCACACCTGTCCAACGTCGAAGCGAGTGAGCTGTTCACTCGCCGCGTGCTGGACTTTCTTACTGTTTGAGCATTTTGCTGCGCTTGCGCGCCGCCACTTTCGGAATTCACCCCAATGGACGAAAAACAACGCTACGAAGCCGGCATGCAAGTGCGTCGCGCGGTGCTCGGTGACGCCCATGTCGATCGCAGCCTGCAGCACCTGACGCCGTTCAACCAAGAGTTCCAGGAAATGATCACCCGGCATGCCTGGGGCGATATCTGGACCCGCCCCGGCTTGCCGCTGCACACCCGCAGCCTGATAACCATCGCCATGCTGATCGGCATGAACCGCGAAGGCGAACTGCGCCTGCACCTCAAGGCGGCAAAGAACAACGGCGTGACCCGCGACGAGATCAAGGAAGTGCTGATGCAGAGCGCCATCTATTGCGGTATCCCAGCCGCTAACGCCACCTTCCACCTGGCTGAAGAAGTGTGGGATGAGATGGGCGTCGAGTGCCTCGACTAGCGAAATGGTTTTGGATTTCAGTCTCTACGCCATGCACCGATTCAGCCATTTGGTACTGCGGCCATGGCGCTTATATTAGCCCCATAACAGTGCATGGTGCCTCTATTGAAGGCGAATCGAAGAATGTTCGACCAGTACCTTCATGTCTGTTTCAGTTGATGAAGAATTGAGAGGGCGCACGTATGTGCTTAGAGCTTCAATCATTTACTACCGACAAGACCCACAACGACCCCTTGGTTCAACGTGCACAGATGTGGCTTCAGGATCACTTGACGGAGCAGGTGCGTATGACCGACTTGGCTCAGTTGCTGGCAATTAGCGAGCGCACCTTGATACGTCGTTTTAGGAAGGTTTTAGAGCAGGCACCTCTGACCTACTTGCAGAACTTGCGCATCAGTACGGCAAGGGTGTTGTTGGAGTCTGGTGACCTGAGCATCGAAAAAATCATTCACTATGTTGGCTATAGCGATATCAGAACGTTTTACCGTCTGTTTCGTAAGCGTGTTGGATTCACCCCAGGAGCTTATCGGGCTAGGTTTCAGTCGCTGACGCGGACTTGAGAGACCTTCATTTGTAGAGTGATAGCTGTAAACGTTAGCTGATGTCTTGCGGATCAATCCAGCAGGCTTGGGTCTGTCTATATGAGTCCCAGGGTTAGCGCTTTCAGTGTCGCGGCAGCAAGTGTTGTGCATTGCAGTTTGCGGAACCCACTCTCGACGTGGGTACGCACTGTGCTCGGGCTGATACCGAGTTGGCGTGCTACCTCTTTGTTGCTCCCCCCCCATGCTGATGCGCTGTAGGATTTGCGTCTCCCGTTCGGTCAGCGGACTGTTATTTACGCTGCATGGCGCAATAGCGTTCTCGCCGCGAGCTGCAGCGATTAAATATTGCGGGCCTCGGATAAACGACCGATACCTCGGCTGCATCAGCGTGGCCGGTATCGCGAGGGGGGCGGTGTTCCGCAGTATCGATCGCTGGGGGCATCTGGGTGACGGGGGCTGCACCCGAACAGTGTCGTTCCGCTCCTGCGCGCCGCTCTGCAGGCGGCAGGGCTGCCAGGGGTGTACAGCAGCCATTCGTTGCGCCGCGGCTTTGCTACCTGGGCCACGCGCAATAGCTGGGACCTCAAGGCGCTGATGCAATATGTCGGCTGGAGCGATGGCCAGTCGGCCTTGCGCTATGTCGAGAGCGTCGGGGTGTTCCCGGGACAGCTGAGTACGCCACAACTCATCCCCGATAGGATATTGGCTGACCCGGAGAGGTTGCCGTAGCCGCACCGCAAACGATATTCCTGCTGCGATTACTTTCGCGGAGGAAACACCAGATCGTCGTGTAGGGTGCAGATAAGCCGATGATCTAGCACATGGAACAATGCAGGGTTCTTATCGTCTTGGTCACCAACAAAGAAGAGATAGCTGCGCGATGTTTGCTTAGCTTTTTTGGCGTCCATGCCCTCCTTGCGGGCTACTTCTAGCTCATTCCTGAGCCGCCCGCATGCTACCGCTGACCACTCGCGCCAGTGGACGAGCACTTGGTAGGGCGAAAGCTCTCCATCTACCCATTCCCCCGCATTGAGCGAGATGGTCAGGTGCTCGGGCGACTCCATGGCCTGTGACCATGCCAACTCGCCATAGAACACACGCGCTTGGGCAAACCGCTTAAAACCTTTAGAACGGAGTTTTTTGAAGGCGGTTTGATAGGTCGTCGGGGCGACGCCGGGGACTTCTAGCGAGAGATGCCTATCGTAGGGGAAGCGCAAAAATGCACGGCAGATCGGGCGAATACTGTTGGCTGCGCGTCGTCCCTCTCTGCGAGCTGTGTTGCCCGTTGCGTCCTGCTGACTGACGCTTTGCGTTCGTTGCTCCGCGCGAGGCAAGGCGGGGTCGACAATCGTTCGAGCATCAATCAGTTGTAAGCGGGCTGGGGACAAACCAGGGGAGGTCTCCAACTCGTGTTGGACACTCCTACGCTTGCCGCGAGCAATGACCTTCTTTTCACCCTCTACCCCACAATCCTGGCCGTGAGGGTCGAGAATGAAAAAGTGGGCACGGTATAGATTCTCCGGCCGGTAAGAGCGGGGGAACACTTGGGTATTGCACCCGCTGCACAGGTACCCATCCGCGTTGACTGACGCCAGCAGCTTGAGGTCTTCGGCCTCCACAATTTCCTGTGTAACACGATCACGAGCGTTGTCCATGACGCTTACTTCTCCATGGGTTGGGGGTGTTCGCCTTATTCGCCTCCCAGCATACTGTCCGACGAGATTGAAATATAAGGGGCAAGATAATGAGCGATGAGCTTTATGTTTCCGTCGATGTCGAAACTTCCGGGCCAGTGCCGGGCATTTTTAGCCTGCTTTCTATTGGAGCCTGCCTCGTTACAGAGCCGGGCCGCTCAATCTATCTCGAGCTTCAGCCAGACGGTATAGAGCACGATCCGGAGGCTGTGGCCGTGACGGGACTTGATTTAACCAGGCTGACTCGCGAGGGACTTGCTCCGCAGGTAGCGATGCTCAAGCTGGATCAATGGCTGACCCAGGTATGCCCAGCAGATCAGAAAGTCATTTTCGTGGGGCTTAACGCTCCATTTGACTGGTCCTTCATCAATTACTATTTCCACAAGTATTCTGGGGCGAACCCCTTTGGGTTCACCGCAATCGATATGAAGGCGTATTACATGGGGGTTACCGGCTGCCACTGGAAGGAAACCAAATCCTCCCAAATGACCGCTCGGCTCAAGCCCCAAAGCTCACCGAGCCATAACGCATTAGATGACGCACGATTTCAAGCGGAGTTATTTGGGTTAATGCTGGCAGAAGGGCGCAGCCGCTAACCAGGCCAGCCACTCCATGTAGCCTCAACATAGCGGCCCGCCCTGAACGACCAAGCCTTTATGCCTTCAGGGCTGCTGGAGTTGCCCACGATGATTGCCAGCGGATGCGGCAGATCTTGTGTGTAGCGCGCTGCAAACCTGGAAAAACTCCCGATATCGGTGGGAGAGATCATAGGAATGCCTTGGGGGTGGGTATGCCAGTACCCCACCAGGCGGAGTCCTGTCGCATTAGCTCGTTCAATCTCGTCTCGGCAGCGGTGAGCATTCAATTCCAGCCACGTCCTTCCAGCCTGATCATCTCTATGGGGGGGCGTCGCCAAGGCAAGTACCAATCCGGCAGCGCTTGAGGGATCGACAAACAGCTGCCCCCCGCGTTCCACATCAAAGCGCCTTTGCCGATAGCCCTCCAGCAGATCCGCAACGTCCTGCGATACCAACAGATGAGTGTCCACCCACGGCCAACTCCATTGCCAGGCGATTGCCGTCATTGAGCTTCCTCCATTGGCTCCGGCCAACTCCGCTCCAGTTGAGCCTGCCGCATTCCAACAGGCAATTCAGGCCCGACGTACTTTCCTCCCAGCGTCGCCACGTCGTGGGGGCTGTTGATGCTGCTGACCCAAAGCGGGGTTTCTATGCCGCCACTCAGTGCGCGCAATGCGGCCTGAGAAACCATCGAAGCAACGTTAGCCATTCCCAGAGAACCTCCTGGGATGAAGCTTTCTCCGCAGGCGGGAAGGGCGACGACGCCACCTTCCTGCCACTCGGTGAACTTGTGCCTAAAATCACCCGTCTCTGTGAATAGACCTAGAGCATCAAATGCACCAGATGGCGCAAGGAGCACATGTCCTACCTGAGTATGAGGCTCACTCCAGGCCTGGAGCAGCCCCCAAGAGGTGCCATTCGCCTTGGAATTCCAGAGAGCAACCTCAGAGGGCCAATCAGCAGTGGTAACTATTACCAGATCCGCTTTTTCGAATACCTCGGGATTCCTGTACATCACCACTTCGGCGAAGGTTGAGAATGCAACAACCTCCGTGGTGGGTAGGTCTTTACGGATTCGTTCTTGAAGGGCTTCGGCCTTGGCCAGGCCTAGATCATCAGCACCGAGCACATGCCGGCCCAGATTCGCTGACACTAGGTAGTCCGGGTCAATGAGTGTCAGATGTCCAACGCCCGAGCGTGCCAACTGTAGGGCAACCGTGCCGCCCAATGACCCGACCCCAACACAAACGACGCGAGCCCCTTCTAGGATCTGTGCCACACCGCTGAGGTCGCGGGATAAAATCTCTGTCCGATCCAGCACATCCAGTGTCGTTGCTCGAATCAGAACTGGGGGATGATTAACCGCAACTGCAGGCCGGCGCCGAGCTGATCGCAGGTAAAACTTCGACCCTCGATCTAGCTGTGGCCCGTAAGCGCGAACGTTAAGGCAGTAGATCGGGGCACTGGCATCACCAGGAAGCTCCAAAGCGATCCAGCGGTTAGCTAGCGAGCCTCGCTCATTGAACCAAGCCAACAGCTGCGCGCAATCATCGGAATCAAGGTGAGGAGCGAGCCATGCGAGCAGTAACTCAGGGGCAGGAATGCGCAGATCTGGATAACTCTGAAGCTTTGCATAGAAGCCAGGAGTCTCCGGCGCACGCATGATCGGAGATCGGCCAATCGTACGTTTGCAATGCCTTTTTAATGATGACACATCTGTCGCTAACCAGACTGTTTCTTGGCCAGACGGCAAAGTTTGGCGAGGATCACTTAAGGCAAATAGCCTCGATGCCGCCTGCGGACGATCCAGAAGAATAAGGTTCTGTAGAGAAAGCCCCTGCTGCCTCGACCAATAGGATGTGATTTCGCGCCGAAATTCGGCATCCCGTGTAGCCGCGCATGACCCCATTTGGGACAAGCTTACGATCTTGCGTAAGCGAGCCAAGCTATCCAATACGACATATTCAGGGGAGCCCATCACTGGGCGCTCCTGAAATCCATGCAGACACAGCCAAACTTCCATGGCGTGGGGCCATACAAGCCACGGTGAGGGCTCGACAATGAGCCTTAAGCCTCCGCGGGGAAAATTCGTCGGGAAACTGATGCGCAGCCGCCGCTCCGTCCCCGTGTAGTCAACTGGCAGAGGAAAGTAGTAGCTCACAGCTTCGTCAGCCCGCGTGGGTGCAGGCTGAAGCAGTGCAAGTGCGGCGTCTTCACCAAGAGCGCTTCGCAGCGCGACTATGCCCCGCTGCAGAAGCGTGTTTGTCTGATCAACCAAGACGCTCAACCGGCTTCACATCCTCCTGAGAGTTTGCTGTCCCACTGACACCGCCAAACAGTGCGCCCATCGACGTAGCGTTTCGGGTGGTTCCGTCCGGGCGACCAGGCATTGTCCAGTTGGAGGGGATTTCTCGGTTCACTGCCGAGATGAACGAGGGACCCATACCAAAGTTCTCCTTAACAGCCGTGGCAAAAGCTTCTGCGGACTCAAAGCTTTCAAGCCCCAACGACACGGATGCGCTGGCATTCGAGTGCCAGTCTTGGAAGGCCCGACGGTAGCGATAACCCTCACTCGGTCTATTCCATTTCTCCGCGAAGTTTTCACCGCTGTCCGCGGGATTGCAGACCAAGCATTCGTTCCCCCGGTGTCTGACGTGATCCGGCATTCTGCGGACGATCTCGAGGATTGCGTCCAACGGCCGTAGCGGTTTCGACTGAGACTCTTTCACTACGTCAAGGTAGGCGTGAGTGGCAAGTGTTGTGATGACTGCCGAAATAGGCCGGCAGTTCTCATTCTTTGTCCGAATGGCCCACTCATCCCGATGTCGCTTCAGCAGCTTGATCGTCGCCCGGAGTGGGTCTTGATCGAGGTACTCCTCATATTGAGGTAGCGGGTCCTGAGTGGCGGCATCAAAGGCGCGCTGACTTTTCGCGACAGCCAGATGCTTCTCGAAGGAGATTGTCTGGGTTGAAGCGACCTGCAGCCAATTGGAGTAGGGGATGGGGCTGCTCGCCTTCCATCCAGTCTCCCGGTCTGGCACTTCCAGCTTACCTTCGCCATTGCCTTGAGAGTTCCCATTAATGGCACGCGCTGGAGTGACATCGATATGGAATCCGGGGTTTTCATCGGCATAGATGATCCGGATGCCGCGACGCAGTGGCTTGATTTCTTCCTGGACGCGACTGCCAGCCCTGAATCGCTCCTCGATAGCATCTAGGACTTCTTGAGCTCCCGCCCCCTGAGCATGTGGAAGCCAAATGATGGCGTCCGCATCGATGGTGTCCAGATCTTCGGGAGCACCAGAAACGGGTTTGATCGTCGTCTTCAGGCGCATGGAGCCTTGAACAAAAATATGGGCCTCCGCCAGTAGCGGATTGTCGGATGCGTTGAGGATCTTCTCCAGTTGGGAGTATCGGTCGTTGATCTTCTCGTACTGTGTTTCCGACAGTGAGATCTCCCGCGCTGCACGGAGCAGGAAGTGTTCCCAGCTCCCGCGCTTGGTCTGTTCATTGCTCATGGACATCAACGGACCTCCTGGGCCTGGTGGCCCAACTGTAGTGTTGGCGTGAACCTGTTCTGCTTGTCTTTATCTCGATCGAAAATCAGGTAGGCGTGTTGGTGTTGCGTGGTAAGCAGGGCACCGAACTCAATCGCCAACGCAGCAGGAATCGCCGCGAACACATGGATCGTCTCCGCCGTCATTGCCTCAAGTCGGCTCAAGTGCATCTGTAGGGCATCGCGAAAAGCGTGAATCACGCGACGATTCTGAACCATCGCGTAACTCGGTTCTGGGATGCTTAGCTCTGCGATACGAGCGCCAGGTAATGCCTCTTCGACGTCGCGAAGGGGGACCTGGGCGGAGATCGACAGCACCAGTGCAAGTGGTCCATCACCATCCGCTGGGGGAGTGAACAAAAACTCCGGTGGCTCAGCTGACTGGTTAGGCCAACGCAGCTGATGCTCGCGGTGGAACGAAAAGAGCAGGCGCTTGGATCGATCGCCTAAGGATTGTCCCAGCATTATCAGCGCAGGAATGTCTGCCAATCCGACCACGGCCAACGTAGGGGCATCACCATAGGCTCCTCCACGACGCTTTAACTGCTGCTCTAACTCATGCTGAACGCCGTCCTGGATGCTCTGCCAGTAGCGAGCATCTCTGCCACGATGACTCGGAGCAGGCAAAGTGATCTTGATGGCATGATCGAATGCAGTTAGCCCCTCTGCGGACATTGCACCCAACAGATCACGAACAGGGATGTCATTGATCGTCGCGAAATGCTGACTTTGCACAATCACTGGAATGGCTCTGCCGCCGTCTGGAGTGGTTGCGGCCAGCCGAATTCGCTCCAAGTACGCCTGGTGCAGGCCACTCAGATCGCTTTCAGGGTAACCATCAGCATCGCGATCAATTTTTTCATGGCAGCCAGGGCAGAGCAGCATGAGGTTAGCCGTGTCGTTGGTGAGCGACTCGGCCTTAGCTTCATCATGGTCATCTCGCCCCCTTGGCCCCTTCGGGCTGGCAGGCAAGATATGTGCTACCTCGCCCCATTTCATGGGCTTTCCAGCACGATAGTCGTACGTGAGATCCGTTCCGCAGAGTTCGCAATGCCCCGCTGATTGGATCCAGACGATGCGCTTCGTCTCAATATCGGTATCATAACGCCCGTTGGCAGGCTTAGACTTTTCTTGTTCTTTCACTTGCCCTCCTTGGGCACCTGAATCCCGAATACGCACTGGCTCTTTAAAGAGCAGATGAGGTCATCAAGCCAGAATTCAAGGGGCGTGAAGCTAAGCAGTTCAAATAAGGTAGCGTCGCAAATGACCTGCGGTCTGCGAGCAGTTTCAGTGCATGAATGGAACCTCCATCTGCTGCAGCGCTAGGACGATCCGTGAGTTAATCAGTACCAGTGCCGGGACTGGTGCCAACATCACAACCAGAGGTTGCCATGATGAAAAGTCTTATTGAGCGACTTGGGCTTCCCCAGAGCCATAAGGGCCTGCATCAGGCGACCATGGCAGGACTCCCGGTTGAGCTAACCACGCGTTTGGCGGAAGAGCTGGGTATTGATTCTTGCGTCGTGGCAGGCTGGATCGGTATCACTCCAACGGTTTACCTCATGACTCCTGCGGAGGGCGAGGCCTTCTGTCGGCTGGCGAACCTTGTCGACGAGCTGATGAACATCGTGGAGTCAGATCAAGTCGCGGCGACTCGCTGGCTCACGTCGCCAAATATTGCGCTAGGAAACGTGCAGCCCGTTTCCCTGTTGAGCACCGAGTTCGGTGGCCGAGCTGTACACCAGGTGTTGCTCTCTATTGAGCACGGACTACCGGTTTGACTGACTCGCTGCTTTTGCTCTCGGTAAAGAGATCTTAGGCGTTGGCTTGCCGCCCAGTTGCGTCAGCATCGGCCACCTGTCATGACTCCAAGCGTATGCTGCCAGGGGAGTCCTGGTATTCATGGAGACGGAAATGACAATGCCGAATGAGCGCTCTCGCGCTGTGATAAGGACGCGAGATTTTCTCGTTGAACTGTCCCGAGATAGCCGCCTGCCTGAAAAGGTACGGCGAGATGCCAAGTTCCTTTTGCGGCACTTCCCTACGCAGGACGATGTGTTCCTGGCGGGGCGAATAGAAGAGCAGTCGGAGACCTTGCCACTGGGCGCAATGGGGCCAGTTTTCAGCTCCTCAATTACAGACTAGGTTCTCATCCCGCAGAAATGATAAAGGCGGCCTCAGGGGCCGCCTCGAACCAAGTTTCATCACCGGTACAGCGCCCGGGAGAGGAAGCTCTTGGGCTGCACACACAGAATAGCTGCAGGGGGATTGCGAAACCAGATTATTTTGAAGAGGGCTTTGGAGCGGAGGCTTCCCAGGTGCTCACCAGCTCATCAACCCTATCAGGGATCTGTGGCGATTTACTGAGCACAAGACAGCGGGCGGTACCGACATACTCTTCAATGAGGTAAAGGCTGTCCCCGACGTCGACCCCCAGCTCTTGGAGCACCTCGTCGGGAATGCGAATAGCTCCGTCACCATCCCAGTCTTCGATTACCACCTGCATCGATTTCATCTGCACATACCTACTCAGGTGACAGGCTGCTCTGAAGACTCATGATTTCTCGCTGGATCTTTTTCAGCAGTTCATCTGGCTTCAGTCCAGGCGTCTGCCGTTGGTACGCCAGAACCAGCAGCGTCAAAGGATGAATGCCGACAACCTCGGCAATCTGCTCAACCTTTTCAATCGATGGCTTCCACTTGCCGCGCTCGATTGCACTGATATAGCTCTGGCTGGGGCCCAGCCCTTCCTGGGGTAGATCCTTCAAATTTCTCAGATTCTTGATCACCAGACCAAGCGCTTCATTGAGTTCCATTTGCTGTCTCGCAAAAGGAACGATGAAGCCTTTTTAGCGCCTCTTGGGCTATGCTATATATAGCTTAAAAGAGGGTGTGCTGATGTTTCTCACGTACAAGCATCGACTGGCACGAACGCCTCGGCAATCTGGCCGGCTACTTGGCCACGGTAATTCAGTTCAAAGCAGGTCACGCGGACGATGAACTCGCTCATGTAGGGCTCCTGTGAGGCATGCGCCTCGCTGATTTGGTTGTGCCCATCATCGGGGCGCCGACCCTGTGTCATCGCCGGCTAGGGTCAACGCTGCGCAGTTCCTCATTCCCCACCCCCGGAGGCGGAGAATGGGCGCTCGCTGGATGCTGGCACCGGACAAGAAAATGCCCGCTCATGGCGGGCATTTGGGTTGCCGGGGCGGGGATCAGCTGGCCAGCAAGTCCAGTTGCAGGGTCGGTGCTGCTGGAGCTGGTTCTTCGGCTGCGAGGGGGATGCAGACGAACTTGGTGCAATCCTCATGCAGGCAACACACGCGGTACGCTTGGTCAGGGTCTTGCGGGACTGCTACGTGGATTTCGTGGCCAACGATGGTGTGTGGGTTCTCGTTGACGAGGCGGGTGACGCCTTCCTGAGTCCAGCTCTCCAGCTTCACAGTGGTGTCGATAACAACAACTGCATCGGTCGGCATGATCGGGGCAGTCTCGATGGCGTTGCGCAGGTTCTTGATACGGGCACGGTAGCTGCCCGGCTCGCGCAGTTCTGCCTGCCAAAGCTCGCGCACATAGTTCCCGATGATGCTGTAGGCCCAGCCACGGTTACGCCAGTCCCCGTTCTGGTCTTTGACGGCCACGTCCTCGCGATGCTTGAACAAACGCATGCACTCATGCGTTTCAATCTCGAAGGTTTTGGCCTTCGCAGGGGCATACCCCAGCTCAGGATTGCGCAGGCCGTAGATCGGGGCATTGTAGCCCTCGATGATTCGCCACGCGCCCACGTTGCCGTCATAGATGCTGGCCAGCAGCTCGCCGTGCTCGTACAGGCTGACGGTCAGTTTCTCGCCGTTCTCCAGCTGGATGGCTTCCGCCTCGAAGCCATTGACGGTCAGGCGCTCCTTGGTCATGTCGAACTCGGACTTGGGAACCGTGGAGTAAAGGCTATCGCCTACCGCCAGCTCGAAGGTTTGATCGTTGAGCATTACCGGGTTGGCCAGCTCCTTGAGCCAGCCCTGGATGTAGCCCTCGGGGCTAATATCGCGACCACCAGCGCCCTTGAGCATGCCGCCCTCGCAGCTCCCAGCCGAGTGGAAGATGCCACTCATGATGTTGGCAGTTTCGCCCATCATCAGGCAGCCCCAGCGCGGAGTGCGCGGGTAGCAGTTGGACTCGTAGGTTTCCT
>MCNE01000060.1_pt1 | contig 41914 bp, 39 predicted proteins | sample 778201 | NCBI WGS metagenome assembly MCNE01 (sample SAMN04296813, study PRJNA304217) | bioreactor metagenome | isolation source: sewage enriched with benzalkonium chloride | place: Turkey: Istanbul urban wastewater treatment plant | reverse complement strand
AGGACATAGTGGCAGCACCGTACCGGAAAGGTCAGGTGTTGCACTCAGTTTTTGCGGCCGCCCAGATTCAATCTAGTTCTTTCTTAATACCAACATCTTTTGCGATGGCCGAACTGCATGAGTCGCAACAATGGCGCTGGTCAACAATAAGTGGTCACGGTGAGTCATGTACTGGACCCCGACGCTGTGTCGTAATTGACGTACCGTTAAATTATCCAGGACTCCTGCCGATGGCCAATAATGAAAATAATGCCTCACACCTGTCCCAAACGCTTAGATGGACTGATGCGTTTGCCCTCTCCATGGCGGTATCGGGCTCCATATTCGCGTCTTTTGGATTCGCGCTAGGGGCGCTAGGTCCGATCGGAGCACTGCTTCTATGGGTAGGATCAGCAGCAATTGGTGCGTGTCAAAACTGGATTTTTCTTGAAGTCAGCGCCATGTTCCCAAACAAACCAGGCGGCGTTGCAATGATAGCCACTGAAGGTTGGAGGCGCCGTTGCGCTCTGGTGGGCCCGATCGCTTCTTTCGGTTACTGGTTGGGCTGGTCAGCAGTACTCGCAATTGTAGGCGTCAGCGCTGGTTCGCTGATTCAAGCACAATGGTTCCCAGAGCAGATCTGGAGCTACCAACTCGGATCAGTGAACATTGGACTTGCACAGTTTATCGGCGTAGGTCTGATAGTGCTTTTCTGGCAGTTCAACCGCTTGGGCGTACAGATGGCAGCGTCCGCCTCAAAATATATGGGCGCCCTGCTATTGGTTCCAATTTTAGTCCTAGCATTTGCTCCGCTCTACAGTGACGCTTGGAAGTTCGAACACTTTCAGAACGCTTGGAGTAATTTGCCTGTTGCAGATTGGAATACAGGTCGTACCGCACTGATGTGGCTTTTCCTCATTGCGTGGAGTGCCTACGGCACAGAAATGTGCGCTGCGTTTGGCCCTGAATACCGCAGCAAGAAAGACATGCGTCTGGCCCTAATAACATCTGGTGGTTATACAGTTGCTGTGTTCGCTGCAGTGGCTTTCAGCCTCGGAGGCTTGGCCGATCAGCAGGCAGCAATTGACAATCCGAATGGTTTCTTTATCGGAGCTTTCGATGCAATCTTGGGTAGCGAATACAGCAGCTTCTTCATTAGCACGCTGCTAGTCGGACTATTCATGGGACTGAATGCCTCCCTCGCGGACGGATCGCGTGCCCTATATGGCATGGCACTTGACGGTTTGACGATTCGCCAACTGGGTGTGCTTAACAAGCATCAAGTACCGGGCCGGTGTATGGCTGTCGCAGTTGTAATTAACATTGCAATGGTCTTTCTGCTCTCCTCTCCTCTCGCCATCTTGGTGACTGCTAATATCGGCTATGTGGTATCGATTTTCTTTGCCCTTACTGGGTTTCTGTGGCTCAGGAAAGATGCTGCTGACATTGAAAGACCCGTAAAACTTAGAGCTGGGTGGATTCCGATCGCATGGGTCTTTAGCTTACTGACCGGCCTGATAGTGCTTGTGGGGGCAGCCTCAACAGAACTCGTAGGATACGGTGGGACGAAAGAGCTTTTGATGGGCATAGGTATTCTACTTCTTTCCGTAGTGCTTTATGGTTTACGGAAACTGCAAGACCGCTTTCAACCCGGTGATCTAAAAACTCATCAAAGCGGTCACTGAAAATTATGGCATCCGACGGCCAGACCCACTGGCCTTCTCAATGCAAATTCTAGCGCCCGATTTTCGCGATACGGCCCTACTCATTGCTTATTTAAAACACTGAGTAAGCAACATTAGACTCCGCACATTGAGTTTTAGAGCCCCATCTATTCGAAACGAGGATGGGGCTCGTCAACGTGTACGAACCTTAGCTCTGACCGCCAGCAGTAACTGCCGGCACTATAAATACTGTCGAGTTTCATCGCGCTTTCCATTGGCCTGGTCGGCGCACTTTTCATTTACTTGATGCTAGGGCGCCGCCGCTACGTAAGCGTCCGGCCAATTCACCTACCGCATCAGTGGATGCCTGCCGATCGCTGCAAGGTGTATTCGCTGGCATAACATAAATAGAACGATCCTTTTCTCATGGCGCTTGGCTCTATCTGACTCAGTGGGGTGGTGACGCTTAAACGCTTAAATGCATAAAGAAACGTTTCAGTCGGCGCGTCACGATGAGAATGCCAAACCTTTTTATTTGTGTGTGGGTTTGGAGCACGAAGCACCAGATAATGCCAAAGAGACATTCTGGCGGAAAGAGCGATCATGAAGCGCAGCACTGCTGCCTGCTCGAGGTTAATTGACCGGGCAGTCGATGTTGGTACGCATACAAAAACTCGTTACAGATCTGGCTTATCAAAATTGGATCTCGGCCGATGAAGGTACATACACAATAAGAAGTCAGTGGCTCAGGCCAACTGATGGTCAACCCGCACATTGCTCCCAAGCGAGATAACCCAATGCTCGACACTCTCTCCATCCGCTTAAAGATCACCCTTCTCTCCGGATTGTGCCTCTTGGGCGTGATTGGCCTGATCGTCAGCCTGAATCTCTACCAAAGCAGTCAGAACAATCTGTTGATCAGTACGTCGAGCAGCAAGATGCTGACGGAAAGCGGGGACGACCTGCTGCAGGCCAAGGCCGCAGAGCAGGCGAGTAAGCTGCAAAGGGCCTTCGGCGATAGTCTGCTGATGCTCACCGTTCTTTCCGACCAAGCCTCCAACTTGCGCACTATGGCCGCCCAGCGCGGATTGGCTGCCGCCACGCTGCGTGAAGAACTGACCCAGAGCCTCAAGACCACCTTTGATCACAATCCGCAGATATTGGGGCTTTGGGTGATTTACGAGCCCAATGCGCTGGAAGGTAAAGACAGTGAGTTCATCAACGACGCCGCGCGTGCCTCCAATGAAAAAGGACGTTTTACCAGCGGCTGGAATCGGGGGGCCGGTCAGTCGATCAATATCGTGATTCCCGAAGACGATTTGCAAAAGACCGAGCTGAGTATCAGCGGCGTCCCATATAACAGTTGGTACACCTGTCCGCGAGACACGCGACACACCTGCCTGATGGCACCCTTTATCGATACCCAGGCAGGAATGGCACAACTGATGACCACCCTCTCCATGCCCTTGATTGCCGATGGCAAGGTCATCGGCGTCATTGGCGTGGACCTCGCACTCGGGGCTTTGCAAGCGGCAGCCAGTGATGCACAGCAGACGCTGTTCAACGGCTCGGGCCATATGCTGATTGTCTCCGACAGCGGTGTCCTCGCCGCTTACAGCAAGGATGCCGGTCAGATCGGCAAACACATCAGCATCCCTTTGAGAGATGAAAGCAAGGCAGTGCTCAGCGCATTGCAACTCAAAAAGCCGGTGGTGCTGAGTCAGGACGAATTGATCCGCGCGGTCTACCCCGTTGCGCCCATCCCTGGCGCCGCGGCGTGGGGGGTGGTGATTGACCTGCCCAGGGACGTACTGCTGGCCGACTCATTGGAACTTCAAACATTGCTTAACCAGGCGCAAACCCGGGACACCCTGAAGTCGCTGCTGGTCGCAACAGGCGCTGGACTGCTGGGCCTGCTGCTCATCTGGTTCACCGCCTCTGGCGTAACGCGCCCCATCAACAGGGTCGCTCAGATGCTCAAGGCAATTGCCAGCGGCGACGGCGACCTGACACAGCGGCTGAACTACAGCAAGAAAGACGAACTGGGCGAGTTGGTGAACTGGTTCAATCGTTTCCTCGACAAACTGCAACCTACCATCGCACAGATCAAACAGAGCATTACTGACGCTCGCGGCACTGCCGACCAGTCCTCGGAAATCTCGAGGCAGACCAGTGAAGGGATGCAGGTGCAATTTCGCGAGATCGATCAGTTGGCAACAGCCTCTAACGAAATGAGCGCGACGGCCCATGAAGTCGCGCACAGCGCCTCGAGCGCCGCCCAGGCTGCGCAAGGTGCCGACGAAGCGTCAAGAGAAGGCATTACCATCATCGAAAGAAGCACTCGCGACATCAACGCCTTGGCTAGCGAGGTCAGCAAGGCCGTCGCGGAAGTCGAAGCTTTGGCGGTCAACAGCGAGCAAATCGGCTCGGTACTCGAAGTCATCCGCAGCATTGCCGAACAAACCAACCTGTTGGCCCTCAATGCTGCGATTGAGGCGGCGCGGGCCGGGGAAAGCGGTCGTGGTTTTGCGGTGGTCGCCGATGAAGTGCGCAATCTTGCCAAAAGAACCCAGGACTCCGTCGAACAAATCCGACTGGTCATCGAGCGTATCCAGACTGGCACGCGTGGCGTGGTGGCAACCATGCATTCAAGCCAGACGCTGGCCCAGGAGAACGCCGAGCAGATCCAACAAGCAGTGCAGGCATTAGGCAAAATCAGCGATGCGGTGACAGTGATCAGCGATATGAACCTGCAGATTGCAAGTGCGGCGGAGGAACAAAGCTCTGTGGCCGAAGAGGTCAATCGCAATGTCTCAACCATTCGCGGCGTGACCGAAGCGCTGACTGAACAAGCGGCTGAGTCGGCGCAGGTCAGTAGTCAGCTCAATGCACGAGCCAATCAACAAATGAAGCTGATGGATCAGTTCCGCGTATGACGCAAACAGGCTTCGATTACGCGATACGTAAGCGTCTGGCGAAGTCACCTTGCCCTATCAATGGATGCAGTGCTGACCTATGCAAGAGTTTTCCCCGTAAGCTTACGGTGTGGGGATCGCTAAAGACCATATATCATGACAAACGACAGTACGGGTACGACAAAGTCACCTACCCGATCCCAGCCATACCTGCCAGAGCTATGCAAGCTGACTCCAGCAGACGCTTACTCACGAGCGGTCAGGTTCACATATCGTTAGACACGGCCGTGTAACATCGCAAGTTCGGCAGAACAGGGAGTTGATATGGAAAACCCAGACAAACGAATCGTTATTGTCGGTGCAGGAATCGTAGGCGCGTCTCTGGCTTACCACTTGGCAGGTAAAAACGCCAAAGTCACTTTGGTCGAGGCTGAAGATATAGCCTCCGGCGTGACTGGAAGCTCATTTGCATGGATCAACTCTTCACACCCCGAACCAGACCCCATTGCGCAACTGCGCGGTGCTGCAATCGGAGAATACCGCCGGCTCGAGGCGCAACTGCCTGATCTTAAGATTCGCTGGACGGGAGCCTTATCCTATAGCGCCAGGTCAAATGAAGTGCCGGCTTCAGGTCACCTGGCGTCGGCACATCTCGTGTCCAGATCGCAGATTCTAGACCTTGAGCCAAATCTCAAAAGTCCCCCTCAGTATGCCTTGTATGCGGCATCAGAAGGGGCGCTGGACGCAGTGGCAGCAACCTTTGCGTTGGTCGCAGGTGCCCAGGAAAATGGCGCGGAAATTCTCACCCACGCGCGCGTTCTCGGCTTTACAACCCAGGGCAAATAGGTGACGGGGGTTGAAACCTCGATGGGCATCATTAATGCCGATATCGTCGTACTGGCGGCGGGTACAGGCATCACGAAGCTGACAAATATGCTTGGAGTATCCCTTCCTATAGAGGCTTCACCCGCCATTTTCATCCGTTACAAGTCACAACCCAACCTCGTACACACCTTGATTTCAAGCCCTGAAATGGAAGTCAGGCAAAGTTCGGACGGTGCGTTGCTGGCGGCCGAGGATTACGTGGATGACTCATTGCAAAACCAGCCAGCAGCGGTAGCTCTACGAACGGCTAGAGCGATCCAGAACGAACTGCACGGGGTTGTTTCCATTGATCCGGAAATGGCCTGCATCGGCCTCAGACCAATGCCTGAGGATGGCATCCCCATCATCGGTTATCTGTCAAAAACCGGCGGCGTATACGTTTGCGCCATGCACCCTGGCGTTACCTTGGCGGCAGTAGTGGGCCGTCTTGTCAGCGAGGAAATTATCGACCACAGGGCCTCCTCTGCCCTTGCTCCCTGTCGGCCCGATCGATTCTTCCGAGAGTAGGAGGTCTAATCGTGGATCAGTGCTCTTATTATTCAAGTATCAGCCTAGTGCGGCAGCAACATGAGTCGAACAATATTGAATCTGCTCAAACTCAAGAGACCGATATGATCCGCCCAGCCAAGGCAAACGATGAACCCGAGATCAGAGAGTGTGCCGAACAGGCCTATGCTCGTTATGTTCCAGTGATCGGCCGAAAACCAGCTCCGATGCTCGCAGATTTCGTCGCTCAGATAGCGGCAGGGATAGTGTACGTGGCGACGGATGACCAAGGCATCTTTCAGGGGTTCATTGTGTTCTATGCCGAAGAGGAGCATATCTTGCTGGAAAGCGTGGCTGTCTTGCCCAGCGCAGCCGGACGCGGCGTAGGCAGGGCGCTGATCAGCTTTTGTGAAAGTGCTGCTCGGCAGCGTGGCATGAACAGCGTACATCTCTATACCAACGAGAAGATGACCGACAACCTCATGATTTACCCGAAGCTCGGGTATGTGCAGGTGGCCCAACGTACGGAAGACGGGTTCAAGCGCTTTTACTTTGAAAAATCCCTCACCTGATCCAGTGCGGCTTGACCTCAATTGGCGCTGCTTTACAGCGTCAATAAACATTCAAGATCGAGAGACGTTCGGCTTCGGCAACGGTTGGCTAAAGCCAAGCACGTCCCTCGCGTCCAAGCTAATAAAGTGATATGCACCCTATATAGAAGCGGGTGGTGAATACGCCTTGACGAAGCCCTAAACGCGTCTGTTTGCTTGTCGGTTAACATCGAGCTACGAAATCCATTAACACTTGCAGCGCGCTAGCTCTCAGACAAGCTTTCACGTGATAGCGCCCCAGAGCTAATGTAAGCATAAAGTCACGAAATAGTTGCAAGGACTCCAAAGGCGATGCTTGAAATTCTACAAGGTACCCCCCTCTGGGTTTTCGGTAAGCGTCCGCCCAACACACCTTGTGTGATTAAACGGGCGCCCACCTGTGCGGCAACAGCGCGGTAATCTCACTCGCACGCTGCGTCGGCAGGCGTGTAAGAACATCCTTCAAGTAAGCATACGGATCATGCCCGTTGAGCCGTGCCGACTGGATCAAACTCATGATCGCCGCCGCACGTTTACCGCTGCGTAACGAGCCCGCGAACAGCCAGTTCGAGCGCCCAAGAGCCCACGGCCGGATTTGATTCTCACACCAGTTATTATCGATGGGCACAGCACCGTCATCGAGATAGCGCGTCAGCGCTATCCAGCGTTTGAGGCTGTAATCCAGCGCCTTGGCGATGGCCGACCCCTCAGGCACAAGCTGTCTTTGGGCGATCATCCAGGTATGAAGTGCGTCGGCGATTGGCGCTGCTTTTTCCTGCCGTATTCGCTGCCGATCACCCGGCTCCAGCTCTCGGACTTCTCGCTCAACTTCGTACAAGGCCGCGATGTAGTGCAGCGCTTTTTCGGCGACCTGGCTCTTGGTGGTCGCGTGCAAGTCGAAGAACTTCCGGCGGACATGGGCCATGCAGCCGATCTCCGTAACGCCCAGTTCAAAGCCTGCCTTGTAGCCGGCAAAGTCATCGCAGACCAGCTTGCCGTTCCAACTGCCCAAGAAGGCTCGGGCATGTTCGCCAGCGCGGCTCGGGCTGAAGTCGTAAACGACCGCCGCCAGGTTGGAGAACTGACTGGTGGCATAGGCCCAGACGTAAGCGCGATGAGTTTTCTTCGCGCCAGGCGTCAGCATTTGTACCGGCGTTTCGTCAGCGTGGACGACGCCATGCGTCAGCACGGCTTCGCGCAACGCATCAACCAGCGGCTGTAATTGCACGCCGCAGTTGCCCACCCACTGCGCCAAGGTGGAACGGGCGATGGGCAGCCCGGCGCGGCCGAAGATTTTCTCTTGGCGATACAGCGGCAGATGGTCGGCGAACTTGGCCACCATGATGTGGGCCAGCAGGCCGGCGGTCGGGATGCCCTTGTCGATGACCTGCGCCGGAACCGGTGCCTGGATCAGGGTTTCGCACTGATCGCAGACCCACTTGCCACGGATGTGACGCTCCACGGTGAACACGCCCGGCGTGTAGTCGAGCTTCTCGCTGACATCCTCGCCGATGCGCTTGAGGGCGCAACCGCACAGGCAGTGGCTGTTGTCCGGTTCGTGATGGATCAGCGTGCGAGGAAACTGCGGTGGCAGCGGTGCGCGCTTGGGTTGCTGGCGCACTTTGGCTTCGACAGCTGCCGGTTGCAGCGCCTCAAGTTCGGCTTCGATAGCGGCGATATCCGTATCGATCAAGTCGTCGAGCAGGCTGGCTTGATTCGGGCTCAACTGCTCGCTGCGCTTGGCAAACTTGAAGCGTTTGAGCAGTGCGATCTCGTGGGCCAGTTTCTCGTTGACCGACTTGTGATGAGTGATTTGCTTGTCCATCGTCTCGACGCGCTGGATCAACTGCGCCGCCAAGGCGCGCAGTTCTTCAGGGTTTAATTGATCGAGATTCGGATGCGAAGTCATGCCACCGATTTTGCCAGAGAGGGCTAGTGGCGGCGATAGACGGATGGGCCAATTGCGCTGGCAAGCGCGCCATGGCAGACAAGTTAGAGCACCGTGATGGCTCCTCCGGAACCGACGCGTTGCCAAGGTAAACCGAGCACCAAGGCTTGAAGTTGCTCTGCATCCAACTCGACTTCAGAGCCGTGCCGCACGCCCGGCCAAAAAAAGCGCCCTTGATTCAAGCGCCGGGCTGCAAGCAAAATCCCCAAGCCATCATGCACCAGCACTTTCATGCGATTGGCACGACGGTTGGCAAACAGATAAGCACAGTGCGGCTTCGCCGCACCGAACACCGCCACGACCCGCGCCAGCGCAGTTTCAGTGCCGGCGCGCATGTCCATGGGCTCGGTGGCGAGCCAGATGGAGTCGATGCGGATCATCGCAGCAGGTCTCGCAGGAAAGCAGAACACCCCGCTGCATTTTCTGCCGGCCAACTCACCACAACTACGCCTTTTGAATTCGGCACTTCGATTCGGATCGTGGCAGGAAGGGCCTGATGCATCGGCACCGGCGGCGATGTCTTGACCGGGATGAAGGCGGTTTGAAGTGTCAGGTTTTTCTGCGCATGCACGCGTATCCATTTATGGACGAGGTTGGCGTTGAGATTGTGGGTCAACGCGACATTGGCGATCGAGGTGTCAGGCTGCGCGCATTCGGCGATGACCTGGGCCTTGAAGGACTTGGAATAGGAACGGCGTTCTTGTGGCATAGGCGTCCGCTTAAAAAGGCTAAAAATGGTGTCCACTTAAATTTAGGTGGACACCATCGCCTCAAGCGACGGTGTCAGGAAGGTGTGTTGCCCGGACGGTTACCGCGATACGGCCGCAAAAAGGATTTGTCGCAAGGCGTGCTCTGCGCACCGATTTGTTCAGAGCGGCATCCATTTACGTATGAAGTCGGCGTTGATGCCATGGCTCATGGCGACACTGGATACGGTTGCGCTAGGTTGCAGGCATTCCTGAACGACCTGGGCCTTAAACGGTTTGGGATAAGAGCTTCGTTGGCGCATGGAAATCCTGGCGATAAGGGCGATCGCGTCCGCTTAAAAATACGCGGACACGATCGTCCTTAATGCTGGGATTTTGAAGGTGTGTTCGCCGGGCGCTTACGCCGCTACGAAACGTCAATCAAATGGACGCCTGTTTCCAAACCAACTGGCAGTGGTGCCAGACTGCACAGGCAGTAGGCCACGTAATGGCAACGGGTATCAAGACGCTAGTTCAAGTCGAGGCCTTCCTCGAGTATGGACTTCTGCACGGCTTCACGACTCTTCACACGCTCGTACCAACCAGCAGATGGGTCGCGGCGCAGGGCATAGAAAATCTGCGCTAATAGCTGCGGTGTGATGCGATGCAGCAATGCCATGAACTGCATGCCCTTGTTTCTGCAGGCTGCTTTACCCACACTTTCAAGCCCCATCGAAGCGCAAAGCCACCGTGCCGTAACTCTGCGGGCCGCGGAACTACGCCATCCACTCAGCCGCCTGGCTCTCGGATATCGCCAAACCTGAGGTAGCCAGAAGTCTCACTGATATTAATTGCCGACTGGGGACTCACCGCCCTTATTGCAGTGTTAGAAATGGCGTCGCAATCCCCTGGGAAGGCCTCAATGACGTGAACGTTTATTTTCTTCGGAATCGCGAACAAAAGAAGGCGCGAGGCGAATCGGTTTTCTGAAACGTTTCCAGCAGATGCCTATGACTAAGAACGTGATTGGAAGGTTTTAGACATCCAATCAGCCCAGAAATCAGTGGAGAGATATCGATCAGTGCCCTAGGGGAGATGTCGTTTTTCATTCCGGGTGAGCATTTGACGTGGCAAAACGGGCAAGGCCACCGAACAATTAGGTACTTGGCTGGCGAAGGGCTCGGTGACGATGCCCTCCAAAAGAGACAGCACTACATTCGCAACTGAATTATCGTTCTGTCATTCGCCGGTATTCCCCAGGTGCGGGCGTCAATTTCGATAAAATAGGATATTGGGCGCTATACTAAATGCCTTTCGAAACGCATAACTGAAGTGGGAAGAGCCGGGAAAGCCAAACTCCAGGGCCACCTACGACACACCAAGTACCTGCGCTTTCTTAAGCCATTAAAATAAGTTTTTTCATCGTAAGACAACTCTCTTCTGTAAGCATCAATATAGAATTCTATTTAAACGCGAATAGTGAGCCGGTACGACGACGAATCGCATGCTTCCCATTACTCACAGCCCCCACCCAACAGTTACAGTATCGGTTAAGGTGGGAAGAACCATCTATAATGGTTTGTTCACTACCGTTCTTGATTGCCAGTGTACGGATAAGTCCGATGCAAATGGTTGGTGCCAGGGCGACGCCGGGAAGAGAACCAATAATCCTGGCAGGCAGAGACATGTGCGCGGCAGCCACAGCCAAGCGAATTAATTCTGCAAGGAATACCCTCATCCCTTTCCCTTATTTGCGACTAGGAAAACCCATGAGCGATATTCCACTGCTGCCTCAAGTTGAGGCCTTTCTCAACCGGAGTCATGCGCTGTTCATCGACGGCGACTACGTTCAGAGCAATTCGAGTCAGACGCTGGACGTGATCAATCCAGCCACCGGCCAAGTCATCGCCCGCGTCGCGGATGCTGACTCTGCGGATATCGATGCAGCCGTGGAGTCGGCTAATCGCGGCTTCAAGCAATGGTCTCAGACCACACCAGCGACTCGCGGCAATGTACTACTAAAATTGGCGGATCTGCTTGAGCAAAACCGCGAAGAGCTAGCGCAGATCGAAACCTGCCAGTCTGGCAAAATTATCCAGATATCCCGAGCTTTTGAAGTCGACCAAGCTGCGCACTTCCTTCGTTATTACGCTGGCTGGGCGACCAAGATCAGCGGCCAGACTATCACTCCGTCGCTGCCCTCCTTTGCTGGCGAACGCTACACCGCTTTCACTCTGCGCGAACCCGTCGGGGTGGTCGTAGGTATCGTGCCATGGAACTTCTCGACCATGATTGCCATCTGGAAACTTGCTTCGGCGCTGGTAACCGGCTGCAGCATCATAATCAAACCTAGCGAATTCACGCCGCTGACCATCCTGCGCATCGCCGAGTTGGCCATTGACGCAGGACTCCCTGCTGGCGCGCTGAACGTGTTGACGGGTGGTGGACTGGTAGGCAAAGGACTGATCGAACACCCAGGCACGGACAAGGTTTCATTTACCGGTTCTGTACCTACCGGTATCGCGGTTGGCCAAAGTGCCATGGGCGCCGGCTTAACACGTGCCACGCTTGAATTGGGCGGGAAAAATTCTGCGGGTTTTCTGCGCGATGTGAACCTGGACAAAGCTGTCAACGGCATTATTGAAGCAGGCTTTCTGCACTCCGGACAAATCTGTGCCGCCGCCGAACGCTTCTTCTTTCATCGGTCACAAATCGAACCGGTCATGGATAAACTGGCTCAACGCCTTAGCAAACTAAACATTGGCTCGCCATTGGATGAGCGGACTGAATTTGGTCCCGTCACCAACCGTCAGCATCAACGCAAACTTGGCGAGTTTTTCGCCAAGGCACGGGCCGAAAATAACACCATCATCTACGGCGGCAATCTGATTGACCGCCCAGGCTGCTATGTCGAACCGACAGTAATTCTCGCTAACACCGTTAACGACACGCTGCTCAACGAAGAGACATTCGGCCCTGTAGCAACCTTCTTCCCTTATGACACTGAAGAAGAATTACTCGCGCTGATGAACAACACCCCATACGGCTTGAGTGCCAGCCTCTGGACCAACGACCTGAGTAAAGCGCTGCGCATGGTCCCAGCCATCGAAGCCGGTACCGTATGGGTAAACATGCACACCATGCTCGATCCGGCGGTGCCTTTTGGCGGCAACAAATCCTCTGGCGTAGGCCGTGAGTTTGGCGGGGCATTTATTGACGATTACACCGAGTTGAAGTCGGTGATGATTCGTTACTGAAAACGATACGCGAACTTCGCGCGGCGTTTCTAAAACTCTGCTGAACAAGGAACAAACCGAACGCTATCCGCGCATCTGAAAAGGTGCGCGGGGACGTTGCAGTTAGTTGCCCATCCGAAGCGTGGACACATATGTACCCTTCAAGCTTTCAGGGTTTGATATTTTTAAGCTCGTTAAGCAAAGACAACAACTTCTCCATCTTCTCCGCACCAAACTGCTCCTGGATCCTTTGATAGTTGCGCTCCATACCTTCGCTCATCGAAACGAAGCATTGCTGGCCTTGCTCAGTCAGCGCCACGAAAACCCGCCGCTGATCCTGGGAAGACTTCTGCCGCCGCACCAGGCCATCGCGTTCCAGTCGAGTGAGCACCCCCGTCATGCTTGGCTTGAGAATGCAGGCTTGGAGCGCCAGCTGATGACTTTCAAGTTCGCCTTGCTGACGCAGTATTCGAATGACCCGCCACTGCTGTTCGGTCAGATCATGCTTGTTAAGCGCCGGACGAAAAAATGCCATCGCGGCTTCGCGGGCTTGCAATAGGGTCAGCGTCAGTGAAAGTCTCGGATTAGCCATAGTCAAAAATACATGAATGGACGAGTCGGCAGCTTAGTGTTGCCAGCAGGCCGGTGCAAGCCACAGGGCAATGGTCGAATGTTCCTGGTCAACCGTCTACGAACGGCTAATAAACAACCGCACCACCGCGCAGAGACCCTGTGAAAAGTGCAATCGGTTCACCGTAAAAGCCATTCTGCCGTGCCAGTTCGGCGGCCATGATGATCACCACAAGATCAACAAAACCACAGCTAGTAAACCTATGCACTGCTCAACGCAAACCCGGCTGCCGCTGGCGGTACTCCCCCGGAGTGACCTGAGCGTAACGCTGGAAAAACCGACTGAAATAAGCCGGATCCTTAAACCCGAGCTGATAGCATATTTCGTTGGCCGAACTGCCGGTGAACAGCAGCAAGCGTTTGGCCTCCTGCATCAGGCGTTCCATGATCAGGCGTTTGGACGGCAGGTCGGCGATCCGTCGACAAACATCGTTGAGTCGTGCCTCCGTAACCCCGATACCGTCGGCGTAACGCGACAGCGGCCAATGCTGCAGATAGTGAGCTTCAATCAGCTCATTGAAACGGTGGAAGATTTTCAGATCTTCATGCCTAGCAGGCCTCGCCTTCAACGAGTTGGAGCACAAGCGCAACAGGCTGATCATGATCAGTCGCGTCAGGCTGTCCAAGGCAGCGCTACGGCCCGGATGATCGCTCACCACCTCTACACTCAACTCCTCGAACAGATAATCAAGGCGACGCACCTCTCCCGCGTACTCCGGCCTCAGATGCGCCAACGCGACACACGCCGCCGGAAGTTGAGCGCCGGTGGGCACCAGGCTGGAATCTGCTTCGATCAACTGCCACACCAATTGCTGACGCACCGTCAGTACGTGCCCGTCACTATCGGCCTCTGTCACAAACGAGTGCGGGACGGTGGGCGGCGTGAGGAAGAACATCGGCCCCGACTCGACGTACTGCTGATCGTCCAGATATACCCGCACCGTTCCGCTCTTTACGTAGTGCACCTGGAAGAATCTGTCGTGGCGGTGTACGGGCATGTTCCGACCAAAAAAACCGGCCAGGTTACGGAGCTTGTCGTAATGGACTTCCGCATCGCTGTAGCGCTGGTCGTAGACCTGGCCAATGTTGATGTTGGGAATCGGTTGACGGTCGATCATAGCGGTTTACTCAGTTTTTTTGCCTCAGGACCTGCGGTCGCTTTCATCCTGCACCTAATTTTGGATGGCAACCACTACCGGGTATACCGCCGCGCTTGACGGTCATTAACATATTAACTATAACTGTTAACACATTAACAATCAAAGAGCCTGCCAGCTCTGTCAGGAGAAATGCAATGAGCCGTGCCTTGCATGACGTCGCGACCGGCACCCTTTTGGGTGTCGCGCTCAACTACCAGGGTCTGTTGAAGCAGCACCTCGCCGAATTCGAACAACCGCCCTATCAAAAGCCGCCGGTCAAACCTGTGCTCTTCATCAAGACGCCCAACACGCGCAATGAGCATGACGCCGAGGTTGTGCATCCAGGCAACGGCCTGCGTTTACAACCCGGTCCGGCACTGGGTGTGGTGATCGGTAAAGACATCAGCAGGGTCAGCGCGGCCGAGGCACTCGATTACGTGGCCGGTTACACCATCGTCAATGAATTCAGCCTGCCGGAAGACAGCTATTACCGCCCCGCCGTCAAAGCGAAATGCCGTGATGGATTCTGTGCTATCGGGCCTGAGCTGGTGCCGACCGCGCAGATCGCCGACCCGCACAGCCTCACCATCACGCTGTACGTCAATGGCGAGGTTCGTCAGCAAAACAGCACCGCCAACTTCGTTCGCGACGTTCCACGACTGATTGCCGAAATCAGCGAATTCATGACGCTGCATGCCGGCGATGTACTGATCACGGGCACCCCTGAAGGCCGCGTCGACGTGGCACCAGGCGACCGCGTAGAAGTTGAAATCAGCGGCTTGGGCCGCCTCGTCAATCACATCGCGGCCCAGTAACAGGAGCTCCCATGAAACACGCACGTGTTCGTTTTGAAGGCGAAATCCACGCCGTCACCGTTGAAGACAATAATCAGGTCCGTCTGGCCGATGGCCGCCTGCTTGCCGAGCAGCAAGTGGAGTGGCTGCCACCGGTGACCGGCAACATGTTCGCGCTGGGCTTGAATTATGCCGACCACGCCGCCGAGCTGGCTTTCAAGCCACCGACCGAGCCGCTGGCCTTCATTAAATCCCCAGGGACTTACACCGGCCACAATCAGGTGACCTGGCGCCCGGATAACGTCGCCTACATGCACTACGAGTGCGAATTGGTGGCCGTCATCGGCAAGCTGGCACGCAACGTCAAACGTGAAGATGCCCTGGACTACCTGGCCGGCTACACGGTTTGCAACGACTACGCGATCCGCGACTACCTGGAAAATTACTACCGGCCCAATCTGCGCGTGAAGAACCGCGACGCCACGACGCCCGTCGGCCCGTGGTTGGTCGACGTCGCCGATGTGCCCGACCCAAGCAACCTGAAACTGCGCACCTGGATCAACGGTGAGTTGCGTCAGGAAGGCAGCACCAAGGACATGATTTTCGACATCCCTTACCTGATCGAATACCTGTCCGGCTTCATGACCCTGCAACCCGGCGACATGATCGCCACGGGCACGCCGGAAGGACTGGCCGATGTCGTGCCGGGTGATGAGGTCATTGTGGAAGTGGAAGGCGTAGGCCGCCTGGTTAATCGAATTGTCAGCGAAGCGGAATTCTTCTCCGCCCGAAAAGAGGCTTGAGTAGCATGATCAAACATTGGATCAACGGCCGTGAGGTCGAAAGCAAAGACGTGTTCGTCAACTACAACCCGGCCACCGGCGAAGCCATCGGTGAAGTCGCCAGTGGCGGCGCTGAAGAAGTCGCGCAGGCGGTGGCGGCGGCCAAGGAAGCTTTTCCGAAGTGGGCCGGCACACCAGCCAAGGAACGTGCACGCCTGATGCGCAAGCTCGGCGAGCTGATCGAACAGAACGTCCCGCGCCTGGCTGAACTCGAAACCCTGGACACGGGCCTGCCGATTCACCAGACCAAAAACGTGTTGATTCCACGTGCATCACACAACTTCGATTTCTTCGCCGAAGTCTGCACGCGCATGGACGGTCACAGCTACCCGGTCGATGACCAAATGCTCAACTACACCCTGTACCAACCGGTAGGGGTTTGCGCATTGGTCTCGCCATGGAACGTGCCGTTCATGACCGCCACCTGGAAGACCGCGCCATGCCTGGCGCTGGGCAATACCGCCGTGCTGAAAATGTCCGAGCTGTCGCCACTGACCGCCAACGAACTGGGGCGCCTGGCCGTCGAAGCCGGCATCCCCAACGGCGTGTTGAACGTGATCCAGGGTTACGGCGCCACTGCCGGCGATGCGCTGGTACGCCATCCGGACGTGCGCGCGATTTCCTTCACCGGTGGCACCGCCACCGGCAAGAAGATCATGCAGACCGCCGGCCTTAAAAAATACTCCATGGAACTCGGCGGTAAGTCGCCGGTGCTGATCTTCGAAGACGCCGATCTGGAGCGCGCCCTCGACGCGGCGCTGTTCACCATCTTCTCGCTCAACGGCGAACGCTGCACCGCCGGCAGCCGGATCTTTATCCAGGAAAGCGTTTACCCGCAGTTCGTCGCTGAGTTTGCCGCACGCGCCAAACGCCTGATTGTTGGCGACCCACAAGACCCGAAGACCCAGGTCGGCTCGATGATCACCCAGGCCCACTACGACAAGGTCACCGGCTACATCAAGATCGGCCTCGAAGAAGGCGCCACCCTCCTCGCCGGAGGCCTGGAGCGCCCGGCCAACCTGGCGGCGCACTTAAGCAAAGGGCAGTTCATCCAACCGACGGTATTTGCCGACGTGAACAACAACATGCGCATCGCCCAGGAAGAAATTTTTGGCCCGGTGGTGTGCCTGATTCCGTTCAAGGACGAGGCCGAAGCCCTGCAACTGGCCAACGATACCGAATACGGCCTGGCGTCCTACATCTGGACCCAGGACATCGGCAAGGCGCATCGTCTGGCCTATGGCATCGAAGCCGGAATGGTGTTCATCAACAGCCAGAACGTGCGCGATCTGCGCCAGCCGTTCGGAGGAGTGAAAGGTTCCGGTACCGGCCGTGAAGGCGGCCAGTACAGCTTCGAGGTGTTTGCCGAAATCAAGAACGTGTGCATCTCGATGGGCAGTCATCACATCCCTCGATGGGGTCTCTGAGCAGTCGCTAGGGGCTGTTGAAGGCTGCGATGTATCGCGCATCGGTGCATCGCAGCCTTCGCTGTTCGCTAGTTGGAATCTACAACAACTTCAGGAGCATAATCATGGGCGAAGTCGTTCTGGCCGCAAAAATCTGCCATGTACCCTCAATGTATCTGTCGGAACTCCCCGGCAAGCACCACGGCTGCCGTGAAGCGGCGATTGCCGGTCACAAGGAAATCGGCCGGCGCGCCCGCGAACTCGGCGCCGACACCGCCGTGGTGTTCGATGTGCACTGGCTGGTCAACAGCGCCTATCACGTCAACAGCGGCGAGCACTTCAAGGGCATCTACACCAGCAACGAGCTGCCGCACTTCATCAAGAACATGGAGTACGAGTATCCGGGCTGCCCGGAGCTGGGCGAGCTGATCGCGCTTGAGGCCAACGCGGCCGACGTGCGCACACTGGCGCACAACATTCCGAGCCTGGAGCTGGAATACGGCACCCTGGTGCCGATGCGCTACATGCACATGGACGTGCCGGACGATCAAAAACTCAACGTGGTATCGATTGCCGCCTGGTGCGCCTGGCATCGCCTGCAAGACAGCTTCACCTTCGGCGCCGCCGTGCGCCGCGCCATTGAAAAGAGCGACCGCAAAGTCGTGGTGCTGGCCTCGGGGTCGCTGTCGCACCGCTTCTCGGACGATCGCAACGCCGAAGCCAATATCCATAACTGGACGCGCGAGTTCGACAAACAGGTCGACCTGCATGTGGTGGAACTGTGGCGCCAAGGCCGCTGGAAAGAGTTCTGCGCCATGCTTCCCGACTACGCCGAGCACTGCTTTGGCGAAGGCAAGATGCACGACACTGCCATGCTCCTGGGTTTGCTCGGTGGGCCGGACTACAACAAGCCCGCCGAGATCATCACCGAACCCTTCGGCAGCTCGGGCACCGGGCAGATCAACGCCATTTTCCCTGTTTGACAGTATGGCCGCACGGCATTCCCGCGCGGCCTGAAGGAGCCGTTCATGCCTCATTTCATTGCTGAATACACCGACAATATTGAACAGCAAGCCGACCTGCCTGGCCTGTTCAAAAAAATCCACCAGACACTGGGCGACAGCGGCGTGTTTCCCCTCGGAGGAATCCGCAGCCGAGGCGTGCGCCTGGATACCTGGCGCATGGCTGACGGCAAGCATGACTACGCCTTCGTGCACATGACCTTGAAGGTCGGCCATGGCCGCGACCTGGCCACCCGGCAGAAAGTCGCGGAGACGCTCTTCGACGTCATTACCCGGCATTTCGCCGACCTTCAGGCCCAGCGTCTGCTGGCCTTGTCGTTCGAAATGATCGAGCTGCACGAGCAACTCAACTTCAAGGAAAACAACGTTCACGCCTTTCTCAAGGCTCAGGCCACTTAAGGCCCCTGCCCGTTCGTTTCATCGGCCTCTCAGACAAAAAGTATAAAACCATGAGCACAGCCAATACCGCCGACGCCCTCACCGCCGTCGCCCGCGACAAAACTCACAGCACCGTCACCTGGCGGCTGATGCCGTTGCTGTTGATCTGCTACCTCTTCGCCCACCTCGACAGGATCAACATCGGCTTCGCCAAGATGCAGATGAGCGCCGATTTGAATTTCAGCGACACGGTCTATGGCTTCGGCGCCGGGCTGTTCTTCATTGCCTACGCGCTGTTCGGGGTGCCGAGCAATATGGCGCTGGATCGCGTCGGCCCGCGGCGCTGGATCGCCACGCTGATGGTGGTGTGGGGCGCGCTGTCGGCGAGCATGTTCCTGGTCGACAGCGCGACCGGTTTCTACGTCTTACGCTTTCTGCTGGGCGTCGCCGAGGCCGGTTTCTTCCCGGGCATTCTGGTGTTTCTGAATCGCTGGTACCCGGCCGGTCGCCGCGCACAGATCACCGCATTGTTTGCCATCGCGGTACCGATGGCGGGCGTGATTGGCGGCCCACTCTCCGGTGGCATCCTCGAAAGCTTGCATAATGTGGGTGGCCTGCGCGGTTGGCAGTGGATGTTCGTCATCGAGGGCGTGCCAGTAATCCTGCTAGGGCTGGTGGTGCTCAAGTGTCTGCCGGACAACTTCGAAACAATCAACTGGCTGACATCGCAGCAGAAGCAGCAGTTGCGCGAGCAGTTGAACCACGAAGAACAGCGCAAATCGATCACCTCGTTCTCCGCGATCCTCAAGAACCCGCAGATCTGGTTGCTGGTGGCGGTGTATTTCGCGGTGATGCTGGCGGTCAACACGCTGGCGTTCTGGATGCCGACCCTGATCCACGGTGCCGGTATCGGAAGTGACGGCAAGGTCGGCCTGCTCAGCGCCATCCCTTATCTGGCAGGTTGTTTTTTCATGATCGGCTGCGGGCGCTCGTCCGATCGGCTCCGTGAACGTCGCTGGCACCTTTGCGTACCGCTACTGATGGCGGCTGTCGGCATTGCGATTGCCGGGCTCATACCCACCAACCCGACCATGGTTTTGGGCGGTCTGATCCTCGCCGGCATGGGCGCCAGTGCGGCGCTGCCGATGTTCTGGCAACTGCCTCCCGCGTTTTTGTCCAACGGTACCCAGGCTGCCGGGATTGCCCTGATCAGCTCCTTCGGCAGCATCGCCTCGTTCTTCGCGCCCTATCTAATTGGCTGGATGCGCGACACCACCCACAGCGCCAGCCTTGCCCTTTATGTGCTCGCACTGCTGATCGCGCTCGGCGGTTTTCTGGTACTGCGCACCCACGCCTCCATCGTCAACCCTCAATAGAGATCATTGTCATGCTTGATCCACAACTCATTCAGCAAGCCGCAGCCCGCCTCGACCACGCCGAGCGTTCACGCGAGCAAGTGCGTCAGTTTTCCCTGGACCATCCAGAGATCACCATCGAGGACGCCTATGCCATTCAACGCGCCTGGGTGGAACAGAAAATCAAGGACGGCCGCAAGTTGGTCGGGCATAAAATCGGCTTGACCTCCCGGGCCATGCAAGTGTCATCGAACATCACCGAGCCGGATTTTGGCGCGCTGCTGGATGACATGTTTTTCGACGAAGGCACCGACATTCCGTTCGAACGTTTCATCGTGCCACGGGTTGAAGTCGAGCTCGCGTTCATTCTGGGCAAGCCTTTGAAAGGCCCGAACGTGACGATCTTTGACGTGCTGGACGCCACCGAATGGGTGATCCCGGCACTGGAAATCATCGATGCGCGCATCCAGCAGGTCGACCCGCACAGCAAAGCCACCCGCAAGGTGTTCGATACCATTTCCGACAACGCAGCCAACGCTGGCGTTGTAATGGGTGGGCGTGCCGTACGCCCGACGGAAATCGATCTGCGCAAGGTCCCCGCTGTGCTCTATCGCAATGGTGTGATCGAAGAATCCGGCGTCTCCGCAGCGGTGCTCAATCACCCGGCGAAGGGCGTAGCTTGGTTGGCCAACAAACTCGCGGCCTATGACGTCGGCCTGCTGCCAGGGCAAATCATTCTGGGCGGTTCTTTCACACGTCCTGTGGCGGCAAATCCTGGCGATACCTTCCATGTCGATTACGACATGCTCGGCTCCATCGCCTGTCGTTTCGTTTGATCGGAGGTCTTCCCCATGGATATGCCTGTTAACACCTTCAAGCTGCGTTTGAAAAGCGGTGAAGCACAGATCGGCCTATGGCTGGGTCTGGCCGATCCCTACTGCGCAGAACTGGCCGCCAACGCCGGCTTCGACTGGCTGCTGATCGACGGCGAACATGCACCCAATGATCTACGCGGGATGCTCGGTCAGCTCCAAGCCGTGGCGCCCTACCCGAGCCATCCGATCATTCGCCCGGTCATCGGCGACACGGCGCTGATCAAACAGGTACTGGATATCGGTGTGCAGACGTTGTTGGTGCCGATGGTGGAGAGCTCGGACCAGGCGCGAGAACTGGTGAAAGCCATCCACTACCCGCCCTACGGTGTTCGCGGTGTCGGCAGTGCGCTGGCACGTGCCTCGCGCTGGAACAGCATTCCCGGCTACCTCGACAAGGCCGATGAACAAATGTGCCTACTGGTGCAGATTGAGAACAGCGAAGGTCTGGCCAATCTGGATGCCATTGCAGCGGTCGACGGTGTGGACGGAGTCTTTATCGGGCCGGCGGATTTGAGTGCCTCAATGGGGCACCGCGGTAACCCGGGACACCCCGACGTGCAGGCGGCTATAGAGGATGCGATAGCACGCATTCAGAGAGCCGGCAAAGCGGCCGGCATTCTCAGCGCGGACCAAAAACTGGCCAGGCGCTACATCGAATTGGGCGCGGCATTCGTTGCCGTTGGCGTTGACACCACGGTCTTGATGCGCGGTCTTCAAACCCTCGTCGCGACCTTTAAAGATGCTCCGGCGCCCACCAGCTCCGGCGGCGTGTACTGATTTTTTCGAGAAGTCCGATGAAACTCAATGATCTGAAACTGCTGCGCGAACAGGCTTACATCAATGGCCAATGGATCGAAGCCGATGACGGCAATCGTTTCCAGGTAACCAACCCAGCGAATGGAGAGGTCATTGCCGAAGTCAGTTCCCTCGGCCAGGCCGAGACCGCTCGTGCCATTGCCGCGGCCCAGGCTGCACTGCCCGCCTGGCGCGGAAAGACCGCCAAGGAGCGCAGCACCATCCTGCGCAAATGGTTTGACTTGATCATGGTCAACCAGGAGGACCTCGCCCGCTTGCTCAGCCTGGAGCAAGGCAAACCATTGGCCGAGAGCCGTGGCGAAATTGCCTACGGTGCGAGTTTCATTGAGTGGTTCGCCGAGGAAGCCAAGCGCATCTACGGTGACGTGATCCCGCATGACAAGCAGGGCCGACGTTTGGTGGTGATCAAGCAAGCCATCGGTGTGGTGGCAGCCATCACGCCGTGGAATTTCCCGAATGCAATGATCACTCGCAAAGTTGGCCCGGCACTGGCCGCCGGTTGTACCGTGGTGGTGAAGCCCGCTTCAGAAACGCCGCTATCAGCACTGGCCTTGGCTGAACTGGGTGAACGTGCAGGTATTCCCGCCGGTGTACTCAACATCGTCACTGGCAACCGGGCCCGTGAAATCGGCGCCGAATTGACCGGCAATCCGAGTGTTCAAAAGGTTTCGTTCACCGGGTCTACCGGAATCGGAAAAATCTTAATGGCGCAATGTGCCGAGACCATCAAGAAAGTCAGCCTGGAACTGGGCGGCAATGCCCCCTTCATCGTGTTCGACGATGCCGACCTGGATGCTGCGGTAGAAGGTGCCATGGGTTCGAAGTTTCGCAACAGCGGGCAAACGTGCGTCTGCACCAATCGAATCTTGGTACAAAACAGTGTCTACGATGAATTCACACGACGCTTGGTGATCGCGGTAAACCAACTGAAAGTCGGCGCCGCTGACATGGATAACGCCCAGCAAGGGCCACTGATCAATGACAAAGCTGTAGCCAAGATCGAGGAACATATCAGCGATGCATTGGCCAACGGTGCCACTCTGCTAGCAGGCGGTACAACTCACGCACTGGGCGGCAACTTTTTCCAGCCGACGGTGCTCGGTGAAGTGACCTCTGAAATGTTGGTCGCCCGCGACGAAACATTCGGCCCATTGGCGCCGGTATTTCGCTTCGAGACCGAAGCCGAAGCAATTTCGATGGCCAACGACACCGAGTTCGGACTGGCGTCTTATCTCTATACACGCGACTTGGGGCGCGCGTGGCGCGTGAGCGAGGCGCTGGAGTACGGAATGGTCGGCGTCAACGAAGGATTGATCTCTACCGAAGTGGCGCCTTTCGGCGGGATTAAGCAGTCGGGCCTGGGACGCGAGGGGTCGAAGTACGGCATTGATGATTACATCGAGCAGAAATACATGTGCGTGGGCATTGGTACGGCCTGACAGCGTCGTTACGATGGGCCAGAGGCTCTGGCTCATCGTTTTCTGAGACACCCCTAAATGACCGGAATCAGTCGGTCAGCGCTTGAGCGTTTTCAAATCGTTGAGTAATGAAAGAAGTGTCTGCAGCTTCTCCTCTCCCAATTGCGCTTGAAGGCGTAGATAGTTTTCCTCCATGTTCTGGCTCATCGAGCTGAAGCACGCCTCACCTTTTTCCGCCAGTCGCACTAGAACCCGCCGCTGATCTTGCTCAACTTTGCGACGTACCACCATACCTGCCGCTTCCATACGTGCGAGTACACCGGTCATGCTCGGTTTAAGGATGCATGCGAGCTCGGCCAGGCGGTTGATCTCCAGTTCTCTATGTTGACTTAGAATTCTGATAACCCGCCATTGCTGCTCGGTCAATCCATGCTGATTCAGGGAGGGACGGAAAAACCCCATAGCCGCTTCGCGAGCTTGGAGCAGTGTCAGAGTCAGTGATTGGCGCGGCTGAAGCATAGGAAACCGTCGAGACCATGGTTAGTTAATTTATTAACTAAAATTCTATCATCGTCGTTCGTTTAATGCTCGCTTCATGATGTATTCGTTAACAACTGCTTCATCACCTGTCGCTGCACGCAAAAACGGCACCTTATGGTGCCGTCACTGCATTCCAATATGGCGCCGTTCAAGCCCCTTTAATAATTCCTTGTAGTACAACTTTGAAGTGATCGACCTGTTCGTCGCTGAACTGACCAAACACCTTTTCCTGCTGCTCCTTCGCGATCGACCACAACCCTTCCGTTTCGTCGACGCCTTTGACGGTGAGGCGCACGCGATCGCCGTCATCGTTGACTAGACCCTTGCGCTTTAGATTTGCGACCGCTTCGTCAATTTCACGCGCTGGCATCGCAACTTCTCGCTGCAAATCCGCAATGTTCAAACCTGCGTCATTCTCCAACACCATAAGCATTCGCGCTTCACTGGTGCGAAGGCCGGTGGACAATTGCCGTGGCTGATAACTGGCTTGGTAAATACGTAGAGCCTGAGTCATTAGGTAGTAAAGGTTGTGGCTAAGACGCCCCTGGAAGTGACTGCTCGGCGCCTGACCTTCTTCCCGTTTGGTCATGCGCGTATGCGGCAGCACCATCGAATAGGCGCCTTGGTGATACAGCAGCGGTGAACGTCCAAAATCATCAAATGCGACAACTTTACCGATCATGATCCAGTGATCACCTCCATCAACCTGCTGGAATTTTTCGCAATGAAAGCGTGCCGAGCAATCGGCGAACACCGGCGAACCGCCCTCGCCCGGGTCGTATTCGATACCGGCGAAGCGATCATCCTTAGGGCGGGCAAAGTTATTGGACAGGTCAATCTGATCGGCCGCCAGCACGTTCACTGCGAAGTGACTCGCCTCTTCAAATACTTCATGGCTGCTGGAGCGTTTGTCGATGCTCCAAAGAACCAAAGGAGGGTCCAGAGACACCGAATTGAAGCTGTTGGCGGTCACACCCACTTTGCGCCCGCTGGCTGTGGCGGCGGTGACAACGGTCACCCCGGTGGCAAAGTTACCCAGTGCGCGGCGAAAGGCACGGGTGTCGAAGGTGGTTTCGAGTTCTGCGGACATGTGAGTCTCCCGGGTCGCGCTGAACGGCAACCCTGATTGTTGTTATGTAAGTAGCGCGATGCTTTGTGAAGACCGATCAGACCATGGTCGGATCAGGTTCTAGGCCCATCAGCTCGCGGCCAAGGATTTGTGCGCAGACGTCGTAGTCGGTGTAGGCATGAGCGCCGGTCAAATGCGAATCACGGAACAAGCGCTGCAGCTCGTTGGTTTTAAACCAGGCACCACCGCCGGCCGCTTCCATCAGCCGATCGACAGCTTGGATACACATCTTGGTGGCATAGCCTTGGTTAGTGCGCCAGAACGCCAAGGTTTCAGAATTCGGATACACGTGCGCCTCGCTGTGCTCGGCGTGTTCCTGCCAGGTTTTTTCCAGGAACGCGCGCGCCGCAGCCACCTGATGAGTGGATTCCGCCAAGCGCATCAACGCCGGGGTGGCCGCGCCCACCGCCGCACCGGTGTATGCGCGAACGCGGTTTTTGGTCTTCTCGCGGAACACATCGAGCATGCGCTCAGCTACACCTAGGCTCACGGTGGCGAAACCACTGGCGAAATACGGACGGTACGGGGAGTAGAATATTTGGCTGTCCGGGTACAAGCCGAACCCGGCGGACTTGCCCTCCATCATGTCCTTGGCTTTCTGGATACGGTGCTCTGGGACGAAGACCTTGTCGATGATCAGCGTTTTGCTGCCACTGCCGCACATACCGATGGCGTACCAGTCATCGTGGATCTCATAGTCGCTGCGAGGCAGCACTGCAAAACAGTAATCCTGAGTACCTTCAGCGTTTTTGCGACGAAAGCCCACGATCGCCCATTCGGCGTGATCGCAGCCACTGCTCCAACCCATCTCACCACTGAACGTGACACCGCCTTCGACCTCTTCTGTACGACCAAAGGGAGCAATGCTGCTGCTGGCGGTTGCATCCGGATCATCGCCCCAGATCTCATCCTGCAGCTGGGCAGAGAACATCGCGAGTTGGTGGCTGTGGGTGCACAAAAGGCTCATGGCCCAAGCAGTACTTGCGCAAGAGCCCGCGAGCAAAGCAATGCAATCAGCGAACTGCGGCAAGGAGATTTCCATGCCACCAAATTTCTTCGGTTGAAAGGCGCGATGCATGCCGATAGTTTTCAACAGCGCGATATTTTCGGCCGGAACTTGGCGGTCCTCTTCCGCCTGGAAGGCGTTGGCAGCGATAGTCGGCAGAAGGGACTTGAGGTCTTCGAGCAAGGGATTAGGCTTTTTCATGGTTCGACTCTGCTTATTATTGGATGCGTTGCGGTCGTTCATGACAAACACAGGCGTGACGAACTGAGCAAGGTGAGCCCCTAGTCAACTTGGTATTGCAAGACAACCACTAAAAGAATACGAGTCCAGTATGAAAGCCAACGCCGATGAGAAAAATGCACCTTCCAGATGGAAGATTGCACTTTTCATAGTGTATGCCTCCAAAGCTTGCAGCGCTGAGTAACGCCTGTGAACATGCCGATCTCGAGAATGTCACGAAACGGCGCGGTGACGAACTTCACCTCACGCGAGTCATCCCAGTCTGGATAAAGAGGCAACAACCATGTCAGTGCAACTCACTGTGATCGACCAAACACCGATACATGGCGATCGCCCCCCAACCCATGCCCCGCACACTTCGCTGGAGCTAGCGAAAGCCTGTGACACATTGGGCTACCATCGATATTGGCTCGCTGAACATCACAGCAGCATTCAGTTTGCCGGTCCGGCGCCCGAAATTCTTCTGACTCACATCGCCAGCCATACAAAACACATGCGCATAGGCAGTGGCGGAGTAATGCTGACTCATTACAGCCCTTACAAAGTCGCAGAAGTCTTCCGTCTTCTGACATCGCTTTTTCCTGGACGCATTGACCTTGGAGTTGGGCGCGCGCCAGGAGGCAGTCAGTTGAGCAGTGCCGCCCTTGCATTCCCCGCGCATCTAAGTGACGTGGATCACTTTCCAGAGCAAGCAGCACAACTATGCGCTTACTTGAGAAACAGCTTTCCGGCCGCCCACCCTTTTTCGCAATTGCATTTTCCGCCCAATGACGGCGCGTGTCCTTCACTCTGGATGTTGGGATCCGGCGGAGGCAGCGCCGGCCTGGCCGGGCAGTTGGGAATGGGTTTGGCGTTGGCTCGGTTCATTGCCCCACAAACATGCACGCCGGCAATTTTTGATCATCACAATCAAGCGCTGGTCAACGCGGGGCATGATCAGAAGCCCCAGCGGCTACTGGCACTTGCGGTTGTCTGTGCTGAAACGGATGAACAAGCCCGATTCATCGCAGGCACGGCTGTTTATCGTAAACTGATGACTGGCCGCGGCCCGCGAGAACCGCTTTTAAGTCCAGAGGAAGTCGAGCGCCGCAGGCAGCGAATGACAGCAGCTTTGCGTGCTGAATTTGATGAGATGCTGGAGAGTATGATCGTCGGCTCGGCCTCATTTTGCCGTGCGGAAATCCTCCGACTCTGCAAATCATTTGGCACGCATGAAGCAGGAATTGTCACCGTGACCCATGGGTTTGAAGACAGGCTCGCCAGCTATGAACATCTCGCTCAAGCACTCCTTGCGAAATAGCGCTGTCGAGAACTGTGCGGGGCCTAAGCATGAACGAGTTGCTCTGTCAGCACCCCGCCCTTTCTAATTCTTCGCTGCCTTTAAAAACCTGCGCATCTGGCATCGCGAATAGTGATGGTTAAGAATCTGTCACGGGCTCGGAATAATTAATCTCCATGTTCCGTGATCGGTGGAGAAAGTGAGCACCTTTAAGCAACGGCCACCAACTTCAATTGTCTTTGTTAAGAACACCTGCCCCCCCTGCTCGGCGGCACAGGAATGCAACGGTGCGCCTGATTTCACGAGATTGTCACTAGCAGCCAAGCCATGGCATGGATATCCAAGACTTTATCGCGGCGTGTTCATAGCATCGAGTTTTCGAAAGCCTCCATCGTCTTAATCAGGAGACCCCCCATGAGTTATCAGATTGAAGAAGAACTCAAACTTCAGCGCTACGTGCCTGAAGAGCAATGGCCAACTCTAGCGGAAATGGCCGACGGTTTTGGCGAGCACAAATACCCGGCAACAGCTGCACTGGCGGGGAAAATCGTCAATTTGCAATTCGACAACGGTTGGGTGATTGAACATAATTTTGTTGATGCCACCACTTTGAAGTGGACCATTCTTGAAGGCGAAGGTACTGGTTTCACGTCGACCGACACGTATGAAGCGGTCGAAGTGCGCACCGGAATATTCTTCGTCGAATTCTTGAAACCGGCTTACCAAGAGTCGGCAACGCTCATTTGGAAACTTGAAACCGGCGATGTGCTCGCAGCCGTTTCATCTTTTTATGATCGAGAGGGCGAAAAGCGCACCCGTACTGATTTTGCGACGGCCGTAGTTCAGGGCCTACCTGGAGGCGCTCCGATTCTGCAGTCGTCCAGTTTAGTCGGCAAGCGCGTGCTGTACCGCTACAGCTCGGACGATTGGTACGAACATGTGTATTTCGGTCCCGAAACCATGGCTTGGCACTGTGTGAACGGCGCTGAAAAAGGTCTCGCGGATGTGGAAAAGTGTGCGTATTTCGACGTAGCTGAAGACCTCTACGTTTTGTTCTGGACCGAGACGATTATGCCAGTCGAGTCGGTGATCGCTGTGGACTTGAAACAAATGCGCTCGATCGGCCGTTTCTTTTGCTGGGATCCCAAGCCCGCCAAGCTGATTCACCTGACGTTCGGCTCCAAGGCGACGCCTCTTAATGCAACCCGGTATCCGACCGTTTTTGAAGAATGAAACAGAAGATCACGCGCATTATCCCGCCAGAGCCTTGAGGCGGAAAAACTCCTTCATTCTCTCGACCAAAGAGCGGATGAAGGGGGTGCAGTTTCAAGAATCAGGCCTTCTATCCCGAGTAGTTCGCCACTGTCAGTGAATATACCGGTTCCCTTCTCCAGTACCCACTTCACCTCCCCATTCTCGCAGCGGATTCTGTAGGTCAGAGCGTAAGGCTCTTTTCGCATGAGGGCACTCTGCACACCTTCCCAAATATAATCCGCGTATTCAGGGAGGATAAGCTGACCATAGGTTCCGTTTATGCCGTCGCGAATAGACTGTGCGCTATACCCCGTCAGTGCCTCGCATCCGTTACTTGCGAATTCCATCGTCCACTCACGGTTGATTCTCCCGCGATACACCAGGGCAGGGAGACTATGAAGCAGGTCTGTGGCACTTCGATAGTCGGCCTGCATCTGGATGGCCTGCTGGCGGCTCGCTGTTCGATCAATAAAGGTCAGATAGAGCTGCCCCTCATGACACTGGCAGCTGACCTCGCCCCAAAGCAGCTTGCTCGCTCGGTCAATGAAACGCAGCTCGAGGGTCTGCGGTGCACCAGGCATAAGCCGAGCGCTCACTAGCAAGTCCAGCCACCTCCCCTTGTCTTCGTGGTGAACCGCCGATTCAAAAAAATCGCCAACGGTGCAGTGCATTCGCCCATTCCAATGACGGTTGTGACGCACTATTCGACCGTCCTCTCCCACCACTATCACAGGAACAGGGAGGGCATCCAACCACTCTGGCTCGCGCATAGATTCAGTGAGAGACATTGGGTTTTCCACCTGACGCCGGAGGCGAGTTTTGGATCATCCAAGTTGCGAGCTCCAGACGGGAGCGCATTTTGAGTTTGCGCATCAGGCTTTTTACATAGACCTTCACCGTTGCTTCGCTGATCTGCATATCGCGCGCAATCAGTTTATTGCTCCGGCCATGGGCGATTAGCATCAACGTCTGCCTTTCGCGATTAGTGAGTGACGAGTTCAGTTGCTCGACAGCATTAGTATCAACAGTACCCGTCTCAAAATTATGTTCGGCGACCAAAGCCACCAGACTTTCGCTCAAGGTAGCGTTGCCGGTAGCGCAAGAGCGAACGTATTCAAGCAAAATCTCCGGGTCGGTATCCTTCAATATGAATCCCTCAGCCCCCAGCCGAAGTGCACACAGAAGTTCAGTTCGATTGAGTTCCGCAGTCAGTACGATTATCTGGGCGGTAACCTTCAACCTTTTGAGCTCTTCCAACACGTGCAATCCATTCATGCCGGGCATGTGCAGATCCAGCAGCACAAAATCCGGCTTGAGCCTGAGCACCAGCTCAATGCCTTGTTGCCCATCCCCTGCTTGTCCAATCACATCGAGGTCGCAGGTGTCGGCAAACATTTCGGCCAGCCCTCGACGCAGCAGCGGATGATCATCGATGAGTACAATTGATGTCTGGCTCAATGGCTAGCTTCTTCTGCGTGAGTGGTGATTGGAAAGAACAGACGGATGCGTGTCCCGCCTTCCTCCCTGATGGCGATTGCGAAGTCAGCGCCAATCGAGGCAGCGCGCTCTTCCATGATGGTGATGCCGTAGTGTCCGGAACCTTGCACGCTCGGCGGCAAACCCACGCCGTCATCCTCGACCTTGATGAGCACATAGCCGGGGGAGTTGGCTCGTAACTCAATGCTGACGGTCTTCGCGCGGGAATGGCGAATTGCATTAACAAGCGCCTCCCTAACAATGTGCATTAACTGTAGTTCCACCTCGGCACCCAAGAGGCCATCCGGAAGACGATTGTCCAGATTGAAGACTATGTCACTGCGCGGTGAAAGTTCGTGCACCAGTTCGCTGAGGGACTGTCGCAACGATTTTCCGCTAAGGCTTAATCGAGCATGGCTGATCAACTCTCTGACCCGGCGCTGAAGTCGGCTCAGCCCAGCCCTCAACTCTTCAGCGAGCGGCCTGGCCTTTTCAGGCTGGCGGATTTTGCGTACTAACAAGCCCATTTGCAGAGATAGGTAGGCAAGTTCCTGAGCAACTCCATCATGCAGGTCGCGAGCGATCATCGATGCCGGCGCCGACGTCGACGTTACCACGGCCGATGCTGAGGCAAACCCATGCGCGGTCCCTAACGCCTTGTCTATAAACTGCGCTATTTTGATCAGCCACGGTCGGACATTCGGCAAATTAGCGCCCTTGGCTGCCAGGCTCAAAACACCGTTTCCAGAAAGCGGGATACGCACTGCGGTGTCCTCGGACTCTAGCGACTGATCGACGAACTCGAGCTCAAGTTCAATTGGCGGGATCAAGCCTGAAATGGCATCCACGAATGTCTGTACCGCGTCCAACGGGTCGACGCGATTCATCAACGCGAACAGCAACTCGATCTGTAACCGATATTGCGCCTGCTGATCCAGAGGGCAATCGTTCGCCATGCAAGTAGTCAAGCGCCCTCCTAAAAATTATCACGCGATCAAAGTCATGGAAGAACAGAGCAATTTTCGTACCCCATCCGCGCCTCTACCTCTTTAGCGGTACTGCCAAGGAGTAGCTTGCAGGGCGATTCCTGGCAGGAAACTATATATCCCAACAGGAAATTACATCATGCGGAGTGATGACTGGTTGGCTCAGCATTTCAAGCAGCACCAATAGAAGGCGGCAAACGCCTCACACGGTCGATCACTGCACACTTTTAAGACTGCCCATGACGAAACCATAGCCGGACCTATTCCGGCAGAGAGTTGATCACGGAGAGCAGCTATGGCTGATTCAAATGTATGTCCTCATGCTCCATTCAAAAGCGTTCCGCTGTATTCCCCTGTGGTTTTTAACAGGTATGCCACACGACACGTATTCGTGAGTGATGGGACGGATAGCGATGTCCGCGACCGGATGATTATGGAAGTCGGCGCTGAAACCGATCTAATTTCGCTAAGCATCGGATCACCCTCCATTGCAGATAAGAACGAACTGCACCAAGCGCTGTTCAATGTGCTACGAGATGCCAGGATCGGAATCCATCTTTACCTGTTCGGCGATGAATCATTCATCTGGACGTTGCACGCGCTGGCGGTTGCCCAAGGGCTTTCAAATGAAGAAATAACCCTTGGCCATTCCGGAAGTAGAACCCATCAACTGATTTATTGCGTTCATTGCGCAGACCTCCAAACGCAGCCGGTACGACACACAGTGACCTGCCAAAACTGTGGAGTCGAACTCGAAGTGCGAGCGCACTTCTCACGCAGGTTAGGTGCTTATCTGGGTGTATGTCTGAACGCCGACGAGCCTTACGGGCGGGATGTTGCATGAACAATTTCATCAATGTCCGGGTCAAGGATGTGCGCGTCATCACGCCGGTCATCCGTGAATTCACTTTCGAACCCACAGAATCGAAACTACCGACTTACTCGGCGGGAAGTCACATCCAGGTGCACATTCCTCTGGAGGAAAGATCGCTTCGAAATGCTTACTCGCTCGTGGGCGATCCTGCCCAATGTGACACTTACCGCATCGCAGTTCGATTGCAGTCCCCCACTCGAGGTGGCTCAGCTTACATGCACAGCGAGGTGAAGGTGGGCGATATGCTTCGACTCACCAAGCCAGCCAACCTGTTTCCTATTCACTCACAAGGTAGACATCACGTCCTGATTGCTGGCGGCATCGGAATAACCCCGTTTCTATCCTACATCGAACATCTGCTAGCCCAGCACGCCTCCTTCGAGCTGCATTACGCCTACCGAAAAGGTCTTACGGATGCTTACCTGGATCATCTCCAAGGGCGCCTGGGTAACAAGCTGAATCTATATGAAAGCCTGGAACGCCCTCTCGATGTAGCGACCATCCTGCGCGACCGCCCACTGGGTTGTCACCTCTACACATGTGGTCCGGAGCGGCTTATCAACAGTGTTCAGGAACAGGCCAGCAACATCGGCTGGCCTTCTGGTCGGATCCATTGGGAGGCGTTCTCCAGCGCAGAAGCTGGCCAGCCCTTCAGTGTGAAGTTGGCCCGTGGGGGACAAATCCTGGAAGTGAAAGGTGACGAAAGTCTCCTCGAAGCGCTTGAAGCCCAAGGGTTTGAGATCCCCAACATGTGCCGCGGCGGCGTTTGCGGGCAATGCGTAACCCGTTTTCTAGACGGCGATGTTGATCATAGAGACAACTTCCTGACCTCCATCGAACGCAGCGGCAGCCTGATGCCCTGTGTCTCGCGCGGCTGTGGCAACTCACTCGTTATCGACCTCTGAACGGCAGTTGGAGCTTTACCATGACTTTGAAAATGAAACCCATCGAGACATTTCGAGGCGATTTCACTTACCGCAACAGTCCAGAGGCAATCGCTCGGTTTCCGTTCCCGTTTCCTGAAGACCAGTACATGTACTCAGTGAACATTGAGCCTGCCACGTCAAAGGATCCAGGCTCCGTTTACGAGCATTGGTTTGATATCGACGAGCACTACAGGTCTGAAATGTCCGAGCGTGCGCTCGTGCTGCAGAATGATCCGCGTCGCTATCTTGTGATGCCTCATATGCAAACCGCGGCGTGGGATGCCCTGCAGATGTACATGGAGCATTTGAGCAGTGACTATCCGCAATTGTTTACCCTCAACCAAACGGGTAATCGTTGGCATTGGCAAAACCATGTACTAGACATTGATCAGCATTTTACCTTCGGCGACGCGACGACTCTGCCCTATGAGCCACTCGAGTTCATTAGTCGCCAAGTGCAAGGCGATGTCGCCCTCTTGGACCAGCGTGACGGTGATCTGTTCATGGACGCAGGAATGATTACCTGCCCGGCCGACTGGTCGCTGGCATTCGACGCGGGCATGAGTTTCAAACAATGGCACACCCCGGTGCCGCTGGCCCACGATCTGGGTATTTTCGATCGAGCGCTCAAGTACCTGCTCAATATTCAAGTCGACAAGCCAGTACGGAGATTGAACTGGACACTGACTATCAACCCACGCATGGACACCTCACCCGAGACTTTCCACGAGTGGGGAAAGGATCGAAGCAGTGTCACGACTGAAAATGCTGGCGAGCTTGTGCATTTGCGCGTCGAACAGCAATTCATTGCAAGGCTGCCTCGTAGCAACGCAATGATGTTCGGGATCCGCACCTATCTGGCCAGTATGAACGAACTGACCACCAATCCGGCTTGGGCCACGCGACTGCATCGCGTTCTACGCGATCTGCCGCAGCCGATTGCCGAGTACAAGGGGATGAACAACTACCGCGAACCACTCGTTGAGTGGTTGAGCCAGTTCGACGTCCAAGTTTGACCCTTCCCACCACTCTCTGAAGGAAACGATCATGGCAAACTCTTGGCGCATTAGCGCTCTTCGTGAGCGCCATCTGGCGCTCGGTTCAAATCTTGAAGATTGGAACGGCATGGGCACTGCCTGGACCTATGCAACGGATCTGGCTGACCATCACGAGGCCATCCGCACCCGTGCGGGCCTGATGGATGTGTCAGGCCTCAAGAAAGTCCACTACGTGGGGCCGCATGCAGAAAGCCTGCTGAGTTACGCGACCACTCGCGACATCAGCAAAGTCTATCCGGGTAAATCCGTCTACGCCTGCATGCTCAACGATGAAGGCAAGTTTGCCGACGACTGCGTGATCTACCGCACTGGACCCAACTCGTTCATGGTGGTACATGGCGCGGGGAATGGTCACGAAGTCCTGGTTCGTCAGGCTCAAGGTCGTCAAGTCGCCGTACTGTTCGACGATGACCTCCACGACCTGTCCCTTCAAGGCCCGCTAGCCGTCGACTTCCTGGCTGAGCACGTGCCAGGTATCCGCGACTTGCCGTACTTTCATCACCTACAGACCAAGCTGTTCGATCGTCCGGTGATGATCTCGCGTACCGGCTATACGGGTGAGCGCGGTTATGAAATTTTCTGCAAGGCTGCCGATGCTCCGTTGATCTGGGACAGCATCCTTGAACAGGGCAAGGATCGAGGCATCATTCCCTGCGCATTTACCGCGTTGGACTGGCTGCGTACCGAAAGCTACTTGCTGTTTTTCCCCTACGACAACTCCGAAATGTATCCGTTTGCCGACCAGAAAGCGGGCGACACGCTGTGGGAATTGGGACTCGATTTCACGGTGTCGCCAGGCAAGCAGGATTTCCGCGGTGCGACGGAACACTATCGCTTGCAAAATCAGGAACGCTTCAAGATTTTTGGCGTATTACTCGACGCGGATGTTGCCGCTGAGCCTGGCGACACGTTATGGCAGGACGGGCAGTACGTCGGCGTGATCACTTGCCCCATGTACTCGCGTCTCACTAAACGCTCCTTGGCAATTGCACGAATGAATAAATCTGTAGCCGTGCATGGGTCACCGCTACGTGTGAAAGGCAGCCTCGAAGTCGGTGCCATCGCACACGACATGCCGTTCGATGATCCCGAAAAGAAAAAGCGTATCGCTAAAGGCTGATGACTCCGGGCGCTTCTCGCAGGCGCCCTGGATACCCTGTTAACCGTTCGTAAAGAAATCCAATCCATGACCCAATACATCTTGAAAATCAGCTGCCCAGCGCGTTCGGGCATCGTAGCCGCCGTTACCACTTACCTTGCTGAAAAACAGTGCTACATCAGCGAACTGTCTCAATTTGATGATGAGTTCACTGGCAACTTTTTCATGCGCGCCGTATTTCGCTTCAATGATGGCTGCGAACCTAACATTGAAGGTGTGCGCGCGGGCTTCGATGAAAATGCCACTCCGTTTAACATGACTTGGGAGCTTTTTTCTTCGGATCAGCCACCCAAGGTGCTGATCATGGTCAGCAAGTTTGATCATTGCCTCGTCGACTTGTTGTATCGCCATCATAAAGGTGAGCTGGATATGCAAATCACGGCCATCGTCTCCAATCATCTGGATCTGCGTCCAATGGCGGAACGCCAAGGTATCCGCTTCGTTTATTTGCCGGTCACCAAAGACACCAAGGCGCAACAAGAAGCCGAACTGATGAAGATCGTCGACGATACGGGTACTGAGCTAGTTGTGCTGGCTCGCTACATGCAGATTCTGTCGGACGATCTGTGCAGGAAACTGTCGGGGCGCGCGATCAATATCCATCACTCCTTCTTGCCAGGATTCAAGGGCGCCAAGCCTTATCACCAAGCTTATGATCGAGGCGTGAAATTGATTGGCGCAACCGCCCACTATGTTACCAGCGACCTGGACGAAGGCCCGATCATCGAGCAGGAAGTACAACGTGTCGACCACGGATACCATCCTGATGCACTTGTTGCAATTGGTCGCGATACCGAAACTATTGCCCTTTCCAAAGCCCTGAAATATCACTTGCAACACCGCGTATTCATCAACCGTGACAAGACTGTCATCTTCTCCTGACTCCACTCGGGAAAAGCGCCCCTGAATTGTTGGTACCAGACAACAATGCCTGATCAGGAGCGGCTTTGCGGGCTGAACTGTCGATGGTTCGGCCCGCTTTTTTATTGGATATCAAATATCCCCACCGGCGCTCAAGACCTGAGCGTTCCGCCAGAGCAGGCCAATTCAGTCTTTGAGTTCAAATTCTGCCCACAGGCTTGCATAGGACAAACCAGTCAGCGGATGCAGCTTTTCCGGGACTAGTTGGGACATTGGTTTGAGCACATAAGCACGCGTTATCAGTTCGTCACAAGGAAGCACTCGTCCATCAATGCATCCTTCCCGCTCACCGTAAATCAAAATGTCCACATCTAGCGTAACCACTGCAGGTGATTCCCTATTTCTTCCGTGTTTTAACTCAAGTTCCTTGAGCGCACGGCTGAGCTTCGGAAGCTGCAGGCACGTCGTGCCACGCACTACGAGGTTATGGAAGGCCGGAGCCTCTATACCAATCGCAGCACTTTCATAGACTGGAGAGCAACGGATGTCTCGCAAAATATGCTGTAGGTCGCAAATGGCTATACGCAGGTGACGTTGGCGCTGAGTATTACTCCCTACCCCTAAAAACACTTCCACCGCTGGCCGTGGGTCAGACATGTAAGCATCGCGACTGTTCGTGGATGCGAGCATCTGCATTCCCCAAATAAAAACTCCGCCCGAGAACAGAGTTCTGGGGCGGAGCGTGATTCGATTACTCAGTATTGTTTGCCTGGAATCCAGTTAGTGCCTGCCAGAGGCACCCGGGCCATGGCCGCAGATTCAACTGTTAGTGCGACCAAGTCTTCAGGGTCAAGATTGTGCAAATGTGACTTGCCGCAGGCGCGTGCCATGGTCTGGGCTTCCAGCACCAGCACCCGAAGGTAGTTAGCCAGACGTCGGCCGCCTTCCACCGGATCCAGACGCTTGGAGAGCTCTGGGTCTTGGGTGGTGATCCCCGCCGGATCGCGCCCATTCTGCCAGTCATCGTAGAAACCAGCCGCCGAGCCGATCTTCTTCAGCTCCTCGTCCAGTCGTGGGTGGTTGTCACCCAGAGCGATAAGGGCCGCCGTGCCAATAGCCACAGCGTCCGCGCCCAGCGCCATGGCCTTGGCCACATCAGCACCGTTGCGAATTCCACCGGATACAATCAGTTGCACCTTACGGTGCATACCCATCTCCTGCAGAGCCTGAACCGCCTGCGGGATGGCCGGCAGGATCGGAATCCCCACGTGTTCGATGAACACTTCTTGAGTCGCTGCGGTGCCACCTTGCATACCATCCAGAACGATCACGTCGGCGCCGGCCTTCACCGCCAGTTTGACGTCGTAATAGGGACGGCTAGCGCCGATTTTCACGTAAATCGGTTTTTCCCAATCGGTGATTTCACGGATCTCTGCAATCTTGATCGCCAAGTCATCCGGACCGGTCCAATCCGGATGACGACAAGCGCTGCGCTGGTCGACTCCGATCGGCAAAGTCCGCATGCCCGCGACCCGCTCGGTGACTTTCATACCCAACAACATACCGCCGCCACCCGGTTTGGCGCCCTGCCCCAAGACGATTTCAATGGCGTCAGCCTTACGCAGGTCGTCCGGGTTCATGCCGTAACGCGATGGCAGATACTGATAGACCAAATGCTGAGACTGTCCGCGTTCTTCCGGGGTCATGCCGCCATCACCAGTGGTCGTGCTGGTGCCGGCGATGGTCGCACCGCGGCCCAGGGCCTCCTTGGCATTGGCTGACAACGCCCCAAAACTCATGCCGGCAATGGTCACCGGAATTTTCAGGTGAATCGGCTTCTTGGCGAAACGGTTGCCGAGGATTACATCAGTGCCGCACTTCTCCCTATAACCTTCGAGCGGGTAACGCGAAACACTGGCGCCGAGCAACAGCAAGTCATCGAAATGCGGCAGTTTGCGTTTGGTACCGCCACCGCGAATGTCGTAGATGCCGGTCTCGGCGGCACGCTGGATTTCCTGAATGGTCAGGCGGTCGAAGGTGGCCGACTCGCGCAGCACCGGAGGGGTCTTGTCACTCATATCTATTCTCCTCGCGCGGATCAGTACGCGGATGCGTTATCGACTTTGAAGTTGTACAACTGACGAGCGGAGCCGTAGCGCTTGAAGTCAGTAGCCTTGTGCTCGAATCCGGCTTTGTTGAGCAGTTCTTGCAACTCTTGGAGGTGTTCGGCGCGCATCTCTTTTTCGATGCAATCCGAACCGAGGGACTCGACGGTACCTTTGACGTAGATGTGGGTTTCATACAAGGAATCGCCCAAAGCGTCGCCGGCGTCACCGCATACCACCAGACGACCGGCCTGCCCCATGAAGCAACTCATGTGGCCGATGCTACCGCCAACCACAATGTCGATGCCCTTCATGGAAATTCCGCACCGTGCGCCCGCGTCACCTTCAATTACCAGCAAACCGCCATGAGCCGTGGCACCGGCCGCCTGCGAAGCACTGCCTTTGACCCGGACGTAGCCGGACATCATGTTCTCGGCGCAACCAACGCCGACGTTGCCATGGACGGTGATGCTCGCCTTCTGGTTCATGCCGGCTATTACTGCGCCGGCATGGCCCTGAATATCGATGGACACGGTTTCGTTCACGCCGACGGCAAGGTTGTGCTTGCCGTCGGAATGGGTCACGACCCATTCGTGCTCTTGTACATTGCCGACTTGATCGTGCAGCGCTTGATTGAAGTCACGCACGGTAGTGGTGGATAGATCGATAGTTTTCATTTGTGCGTTCCTTAAGCTGACTCGCGTTCCCAGATGTACATAGTCGCCGGTGCCGGCTCCCAGACCCTGGCGTTTTCGATTCCGGGCAGGCTCGACAGCGCCTGATATTCGGAAGCCATTGCGACATAGTCGTCGGTCTCCGCGAGAATCGCGGGCTTGCAGGCAATAGGGTCGCGGATTACCGCAAAACCGTTCCGGGTGCCGATGGCGAAGGTGAAAAACCCGTCCAGATCCTCCAGCGAGTGGTCCAACGCTTCTTTCAGCGAATCGCCCTGTTGCAGGCGCCAGGTCAAGTAACCGGCCGCCACTTCGGTGTCGTTGTCAGTCTCAAAATGGATGCCGGCGCGCTTGAGTTCCTGTCGCAGGCGGAAGTGATTCGACAGTGAGCCGTTGTGCACCAGGCACAGGTCGGCACCGGTGGAAAATGGGTGACTGCCTTCCATGGTCACCGCACTTTCGGTGGCCATGCGGGTGTGACCAATGATGTGGCTACCCTTCATGCCGGCTAAGCCGAAACGCTGGGAAATTTCCTGCGGCAGACCCATGCCCTTGAGAATTTCGATACTTTGGCCGGCACTCATAATGCGAACACTCGGCGCCAGATCAGCCAGGGCTAATCGAACGGATGCCTCTTCAATTTGAATTTTCAGTACCGCCGCACTGGCGTTCTGGAACCAGTCAAGTGAACAACCCAAACGCCCTTCCAGTTCGCCCATAAGGGTTTTCCAGTCGAACCCTTCAGTTGTCGCCTGCAGGGTAAGCTTGACCCAGCCGTCGGCAACTTCATCACCATAGATTGCGAAGCCGGCACTGTCTGGACCACGATCCGTCATGGCTTGCAACATGGGTTCAAACAGCTTTCCGAGTTGGGATTCCAGCGTCGGGTTCTTTAGATAAAGACCTACAATTCCACACATATCGAGTCTCCCTGGGAGGCAGTGAGCGCCCGGCCCGATGCCTGGACGCTCTAAACGAAGTTGATTAGAAGAATTCTGTGTATCGCTGGATTTCCCAGTCAGAGACATGGCGGCTGTACTCCACCCACTCCATACGCTTGAGCTTGATAAACTCGCCAACGATGTCTTTGCCCATCACTTCTGCAAACAAAGGATCGGCTTCAAGTGCATCGCATGCTTCTTTAAGCGACTGAGGCAATGTCTTGATGCCTCGGCCGGCGATTTCTTCAAGACTTAGGCTGTACAGGTTTTCATTGCAGATTTGATCTGGCTCAAGTTGACGGTCGATGCCGTCAAGACCAGCCGCGATGATTGCGGCGCTGACCAGGTAGGGATTGCAACCGGCGTCTGGCAGACGGAACTCCAACCGACCGTAGGGAACGCGAACCATGGCCGATCGGTTGTTGGCACCAAATGCGATAAAAGCAGGCGCCCATGTAGCACCTGAAAGAGAATTACCGACGACCAGACGTTTGTAGGAGTTAACCGTCGGCGCGGCAAAGGCACACAACGCTGGCCCATGGGCCAACAGCCCTGCGGCAAAGTGGTAAGCGAGTTTGGATAAACCCATGCCGTTCTTGTCACTGCCATCGAAGAACAGGTTTTTGCTTTCGGCACTGCTGATCGAGAGATGGAAGTGCATCCCGTTACCGGCACGTTTGGGATCTGGCTTGGGCATGAACGAGCAGATCATCCCCATATCGTTCGCAATCTCTCCGGCAGCCATGCGGAAGAACGTGAAGCGGTCTGCCGACTCCATGGCGTCGCTGTACGTATAGTTGATCTCGAATTGGCCGTTGGCGTCTTCGTGATCGATCTGATAGATCTCGAAGCCAACGGGCTGCAAGGCTTCAGTCAGGCGCTCCAGGAAAGCTCGTGAACGTGACAGCCCTTTGTAGTCGTAGCAGGGTTTGTCCAGGTTATCGCTGGGATCGACCAATTGAAGCTTTCCGCTTTCATCACGGCGCATCAGGTTGAACTCAGGCTCCAGTCCTGTGTTTAACGTCCAGCCCTTTTCTTGCAAACGACTCACCTGTTGCTGCAGAACATAACGACTATCAAAGGGGTGAGGTTTGCCATCCACGTGGCCGATACAAACCACTCGGCCGTAACCTGGCTGCCAAGGTACCGGAGTCAGGGTCGAGAGGTCGGCCTTAGCCATGAAGTCCGGACCATTGGGCTGCATACCCATCCCGCTGATAGCAAAACCGGCAAACCCTGCACCGGCTTCAGCTACAGTTTCCAATCCACAAATAGGCACCGACTTAGTCTTGGCGGCACCATGAATGTCCACGAACTGAGCCAGCACATACTTAATGCCGTGCTCTTCAATCAAACGTTGGGTTTCAAGTGGCAACATGGATCTGACTCCTGGTGAAGGCAACATCAGTGGCTGTGGTCTATGCAGCGAGGGCAGTTGCTGCCGATCGGCACATGTGTGATGAGCCTGATGTCGGAGCGTTGTACTGCATCGCTAAAATTCCCACAAGGAAATTTTATTTCCCAATAGGAATGCAAACCGGCTGCCAACTCTTGCCACCTACCCCAAAGGAGGTAAAAAAGAGGACGTCTGACTACGACATATGGGAAAATTTATTTCCCTGCACGAATAAATTGACGGATGCAGCGACTCCAAATTTGTATTGATGCGCACTTTTAGTGCGATCAAATGACCAACGCGAGCAAAGGGTGCAAGCATGAACGAAGCAGTCGAACACCAACCTCGGCTCAAGCTGGAGCAATACTTGGGACTGCAGATAAAGCGTCAACGCCAAGCTCAAGATCTAAAACTGTCAGATGTCGCCCGTATTGCTGGAATTAGCCAAGGGATGGTGAGCAAGATAGAGAATGCTCAGGTCTCAACGAGTCTGGATACGCTCAGTCGGCTCTGCGATGTTTTGGGCATGCCAATGTCCAAACTCTTCAGTCAGTATGACCAACAGGGCAGCAATGCATTGCTGGTAAAACGCGATGAAGGTCTTGAGGTGGTGCGTCGCGGAACCGAGAAAGGCCACACTTATCATTTGCTCAACCACACTCGTGGACCGAACAGGAGCTTTGAGGCCTATATGGTCACAATGGATGACGCAAGTGAGGAGTTTCCAACCTTTGCCCATTCCGGCACTGAGTTTCTGCATTTGCTGGAGGGGGAGCTGCATTACCGCCACGGTAATCAGGTCTATAGAATGGAAGCCGGTGACAGCTTGACCTTCGACGGCGAGATCCCACACGGCCCTGAGTTACTGGTGCAGGTGCCGATCCGACGGCGGCGGCAAAAACTGAGTGCAACACCTGACCTTTCCGGTACGGTGCTGCCCCTATGT
>MCNE01000058.1_pt1 | contig 43091 bp, 42 predicted proteins | sample 778201 | NCBI WGS metagenome assembly MCNE01 (sample SAMN04296813, study PRJNA304217) | bioreactor metagenome | isolation source: sewage enriched with benzalkonium chloride | place: Turkey: Istanbul urban wastewater treatment plant | reverse complement strand
TTCCACGGCCTTGCGGCCACCAGCACCTGAAGCTGGCGTGTCTACCAATTTCACCATCTGGGCGTATCGTTGACGTCTCCGTCGTCGATGGCGCGCACTATACGGATGCTGTTTTGAACTGTAAACCCCTGGGTTCGAAAAAGTTTGAAAAAAGTCCTTGGGGATAAACAGGAGTCTGTTTCTGAGCCAGGGAGGAGGGATTTCGGGCGTTGTCTGAGCCTGAAATTTCCCGTTTCAATACGTGTATGCCAAACTAACCGAGATATAGACAAGGTGAAATTTATCTAATGGCCGATTGGCAGTCCCTCGATCCCGAGGCCGCTCGTGAAGCGGAAAAATACGAAAACCCTATTCCTAGCCGCGAACTCATCCTCCAGCATCTGGCTGACCGAGGCTCGCCTGCTAGTCGCGAGCAACTGGTAGACGAGTTCGGCCTGACCACCGAAGACCAACTCGAAGCCTTGCGTCGCCGCCTGCGCGCCATGGAGCGCGATGCTCAATTGATTTACACCCGCCGGGGCACCTACGCGCCCGTGGACAAGCTCGACCTGATTCTCGGCCGTATCAGCGGTCACCGCGACGGTTTCGGCTTCCTGGTGCCGGACGACGGCAGTGAAGACCTGTTCATGAGTCCGGCCCAGATGCGCCTGGTGTTCGATGGCGACCGGGCATTGGCCCGTGTTTCTGGCCTAGATCGCCGCGGCCGTCGTGAAGGCGTGATCGTCGAAGTGGTATCGCGTGCCCATGAAAGTATCGTCGGTCGCTACTTCGAAGAGGGCGGTATCGGCTTTGTCGTCGCGGATAACCCGAAGATCCAGCAGGAAGTGCTGGTGACGCCAGGTCGCAATGCCAATGCCAAGATCGGTCAGTTCGTCGAGGTGAAGATCACTCACTGGCCGACCCCGCGCTTCCAGCCACAGGGCGATGTGATCGAAGTCGTAGGTAACTATATGGCGCCGGGCATGGAGATCGACGTTGCCCTGCGCACCTACGATATTCCACATGTATGGCCCGAGGCCGTCCTCAAGGAGGCCGGCAAGCTCAAGCCTGAAGTGGAAGAGAAGGACAAGGAAAAGCGTATCGACCTGCGCGACCTGCCCTTCGTCACCATCGATGGCGAGGACGCCCGCGACTTCGACGATGCCGTCTATTGCGAAGCCAAGCCCGGCAAGCTGCGCCTGTTCGGTGGCGGCTGGAAGCTGTATGTGGCTATCGCCGACGTTTCCAGCTACGTGAAGATCGGTTCGGCCCTGGATGCTGAAGCCCAGGTGCGTGGCAACTCGGTGTACTTCCCCGAGCGCGTGGTCCCGATGCTGCCGGAAGAGCTGTCCAACGGCCTCTGCTCGCTCAATCCCAAGGTGGATCGCCTGGCCATGGTCTGCGAGATGACCATTTCCAAGTCCGGTGAGATGACCGATTACCAGTTCTATGAAGCGGTAATCCACTCCAAGGCGCGCCTGACCTACAACAAGGTCAGTACCATGCTCGAGCATTCCAAGACCTCCGAAGCCAAGCAGCTGCGCGGTGAATATGCCGATGTGGTACCGCACCTGAAGCAGCTTTACGCGCTGTACAAGGTCCTGCTGGGCGCGCGCCATACCCGTGGTGCCATCGACTTTGAAACCCAGGAAACCCGGATCATCTTCGGTTCTGAGCGCAAGATCGCCGAAATTCGCCCAACTGCGCGCAACGATGCCCACAAGCTGATCGAGGAATGCATGCTGGCGGCCAACGTGGCCACCGCCGAGTTCCTGCAGAAACATGAGATTCCGGCGCTTTATCGGGTGCATGATGGTCCGCCGCCGGAGCGCCTGGAGAAGTTGCGGGCTTTCCTCGGCGAGCTGGGGCTGTCCTTGCATAAGGGCAAGGAGGGGCCGACGCCCAAGGACTACCAGGCGTTGCTGGAGAACATCAAGGACCGTCCGGATTACCACCTGATCCAGACCGTCATGCTGCGTTCCTTGAGTCAGGCGGTATACAGCGCGGACAACCAGGGGCACTTCGGCCTGAATTACGAGGCCTACACCCACTTCACCTCGCCGATCCGTCGTTATCCCGACTTGCTGACCCACCGGGCCATTCGCAGTGTCATCCACTCCCGGCAAGATACGCCTCATGTGCGTCGTGCCGGGGCGTCGAGTATTCCCAAGGCGCGGATCTATCCGTACGACGAAGTCACTCTGGAGCAGCTCGGTGAGCAATGCTCGATGAGCGAGCGTCGTGCCGATGAAGCCACCCGCGATGTCGTGAACTGGCTCAAGTGCGAGTTCATGAAGGATCGCGTGGGCGAGTCCTTCCCGGGAGTGATCACGGCAGTGACCGGTTTCGGGCTGTTCGTCGAGCTGACCGATATCTATGTCGAAGGCCTGGTGCACGTGACGGCCTTGCCTGGCGACTACTACCACTTTGACCCTGTGCACCATCGCCTGGCGGGCGAGCGCACGGGGCGCAGCTTCCGCTTGGGCGATACCGTGGAAGTGCGCGTCATGCGAGTCGATCTTGACGAGCGCAAGATCGATTTCGAGATGGCGGAAAAAACCATCAATGCCCCGATCGGCCGCAAGAAGCGCGGCGCGCCCGATGTGCCGGCGAGCAAGCCTGCCGAGGCTGCGCCCTCCAGCAAGCCGGCACGACGTGGCGCTGCCAAGGAAAAGGCGGGCGATGCCTACCGTCCAAGCGATGCTGCGGCGAAAAACGCCGAAGTGCGCAAGAGCCGGGAAATGAAACGGGCGTTGTTGGCTGAGGCCAAGAGTGGAGGCAAGGCCCCTGCTGGCAAGTCCAGCAAGCCGACCGCCGATAAACCCGCGAAACCGAGCAAGCATCGCAAGGGGCCGCCCAAGGCCGGTGCAAAGAGCAGTGGTGCACGTAAACCTAAGGCCAAGTCATGAGTCAGTTGGAAAAAATCTACGGCGTACACGCTGTGGAAGCATTGCTGCGCCATCATCCCAAGCGGGTCAAGCAGATCTGGCTGGCTGAAGGGCGCAGTGATCCGCGGGTCCAGGTGCTGCTGGACCTGGCTGGGCAGAACCGGGTTGCCGTAGGGCAGGCCGAGCGCCGTGAAATGGACGCCTGGGTCGAGGGTGTGCACCAGGGCGTGGTGGCGGAAGTCAGCCCGAGCCAGGTGTGGGGCGAAGCCATGCTGGACGAGCTGCTGGACCGTACCGAAGGGGCGCCACTGTTGCTGGTGCTCGATGGCGTGACCGATCCGCATAACCTCGGAGCCTGCCTGCGTACCGCCGATGCAGCGGGCGCCCTGGCCGTACTGGTGCCCAAGGACAAGTCGGCAACCCTGACCCCGGCTGTGCGCAAGGTGGCCTGCGGGGCTGCCGAAGTGATCCCGTTGGTGGCTGTGACCAATCTGGCCCGCACTCTGGAGAAACTCCAGCAGCGTGGCCTCTGGGTCGTCGGTACCGCCGGTGAGGCCGAGCAGGAGCTGTACGCTCAGGATCTGACCGGGCCGACGATCATCGTCATGGGGGCCGAGGGTAAAGGCATGCGCCGCCTGACCCGTGAGCATTGCGACTTCCTGGTGCGCTTGCCGATGGCCGGTAGCGTCAGCAGCCTTAACGTCTCCGTGGCTACCGGGGTCTGCCTGTTCGAGGCTGCGCGCCAGCGCAACGCCAAGGCCGCACGCAAGTAGCAAGCAATCGGCAAGTCATGGGCGGCAAGTGCTCCTGCTTGTCGCTTGAGGCTCATGGCTTGCAGTTGTTGTTCAAATATTCACCAATTGCCTTGCACCGCTGTTCCCCCTTCTCTACAATTGCGCCCCTTGCCGTGACGGCAGGCGCATATGTGCCTACTACCAGGCAAGACACACAAGTGTCATTCACTCCTTGTCTGACCGCTTATAGGCGGCAGGCTACAACCCGTAAGGAGCATTCATGCGTCATTACGAAATCATCTTTTTGGTCCACCCGGATCAAAGCGAGCAAGTCGGCGGCATGGTTGAGCGTTACACCAAGCTGATCGAAGAAGACGGCGGCAAAATCCACCGTCTGGAAGACTGGGGCCGTCGTCAACTGGCCTACGCAATCAACAATGTTCACAAGGCTCACTACGTGATGCTGAACGTTGAGTGCACCGGTAAAGCCCTGGCTGAGCTGGAAGACAACTTCCGTTACAACGATGCAGTGATCCGTAACCTGGTCATCCGTCGCGAAGAGGCCATCACTGGCCAATCCGAGATGCTCAAGGCTGAAGAAAACCGCAGTGAGCGCCGTGAGCGTCGCGACCGTCCTGAGCATGCTGACAGCGCCGATGGCGACGACAGCAATGACAGCGACAACAGCGATAACGCTGACGAGTAATCCACGGACCTTTTGAGGAGCCAATTACATGGCACGTTTCTTCCGTCGTCGTAAATTCTGCCGCTTCACCGCTGAAGACGTGAAAGAGATCGATTACAAAGATCTCAACACTCTGAAAGCCTACGTATCCGAGACCGGCAAAATCGTTCCAAGCCGCATCACCGGTACCAAAGCTCGTTATCAGCGTCAGCTGGCTACCGCTATCAAGCGCGCCCGCTTCCTGGCCCTGCTGGCCTACACCGACAGCCACGGCCGCTGAGACCGGGTAGTCGACAAGTAGTAAGGGATTGAATGCATGCGCGCCTTAGCTGAGTTCATCATGCGCGGTCGTGTGCAGGCCACTCTGGTAGTGGCTGGCTGTTCGGCATTGCCGTTGTTGTATTGGTTGGGTGCTGCCGCTGCAAGCCTTGTGCTGCTGCGGCGCGGGCTGCAGGGCGCCATGGGTGTCCTGGCTCTGGGAGTGCTGCCGGCATTGCTCTGGTGGCTGACGTTCGATGACCCGCGGGCATTTCTTGTGCTGCTGGGGTCTTCGAGTCTTGCGTTGGTTTTGCGCACAAGCGAATCCTGGACCCGCGTGCTGCTGGTCAGCATAGCGATGGGGTTGGTGTTTGCTGGTGTCTTGGGTGCGGCGTTCCGCCCCCAGATCGAAGCGCTGTCACAGGAACTGATCAAGATCCTGCCGATGGCCTTGGGTGAGGTGTACCAGCAGTTGTCGGTTGAAGAGCGAGCTCGCCTCGCTACGCTGATCGCACCGATCCTGACCGGCCTGATTGCGGCCTTGTTGCAAGCCATCAGCGTGCTGAGCCTGATTCTTGGGCGTTATTGGCAAGCTGTGTTGTACAACCCGGGTGGTTTTGGGCGCGAGTTCCGCGCCATCAGAATCCCCGTTGCACCAGCGATGCTCCTGCTGGCGTGCATGCTTGTTGGGCCGAACTTCGGACCTCAACTGGCCATGTTGACGCCGATGTGCAGTGTGCCGCTGGCTTTCGCCGGGCTGGCCCTGATTCACGGGCTGGTGGCGCAAGGGCGACTGGCCAGGTTCTGGCTGGTGGGGGTGTACATCACGATGCTGCCATTCATGCAGCTGGTCTATCCGTTACTCGTGGTCCTGGCCATTGTCGACAGCCTGATTGATTTTCGCGGACGTTTGGCCTCGAAAGATGCCGGTAACGGCTCCGCGAACGGTGAAGGTTAAAAGTTAAGAGGTTATTACCAAATGGAACTGATCCTGCTGGAAAAAATCGCCAACCTGGGCAACCTGGGCGATAAGGTAAACGTTAAGGCTGGTTACGGCCGTAACTACCTGCTGCCTTTCGGCAAAGCCACCGCTGCTACCGCTGCCAACCTGGCTGCGTTCGAAGCGCGTCGTGCCGAGCTGGAAAAACTGGCTGCAGAGAAGAAGGCTTCTGCCGAAACTCGCGCTGCGCAACTGGCTGAGCTGGAAGTGACCATCACTGCCACCGCTGGTGACGAAGGCAAGCTGTTCGGTTCGATCGGCACCCACGACATCGCTGACGCACTGACCGCCTCCGGCGTTGAAGTTGCGAAAAGCGAAGTTCGTCTGCCGAACGGCACCATCCGTAACGTAGGTGAGTTCGACGTAGCCGTGCACCTGCACGCTGAAGTCGAAGCAACCGTACGCGTTGTCGTGGTGGCTGCTTAAGCAGTACCAAATCGTCTGGCACCTTGTGTGGCTGACGGTTAACATCGGGCACGATCCTGTTCACAGGTCGTGCCCTTTGTCTTTCTGCCGAACCTGATTTTCACCCCCGAATTCCAAGTGGCCATGAACGATATCTCCGCTCCCGAGCAATACGATCTGCAAACCGCCGCCCTGAAGGTGCCGCCGCATTCCATCGAGGCCGAACAGGCCGTGCTCGGTGGTCTGATGCTGGACAACAACGCCTGGGAGCGAGTGCTGGATCAAGTCTCCGACGGCGATTTCTATCGGCATGACCACCGCTTGATCTTTCGCGCCATCGCCAAGCTGGCCGACCAGAACATGCCCATCGACGTGGTCACCCTGTCCGAACAACTGGACAAGGAGGGCCAGACCTCACAGGTGGGCGGGCTGGGCTACCTGGGCGAGTTGGCGAAGAACACCCCTTCGGTCGCCAACATCAAGGCCTATGCGCAGATCGTTCGCCAGCGGGCGACCCTGCGCCAGCTGATCGGTATCAGCAATGATATTGCCGACAGCGCCTTCAACCCCGAAGGCCGCACCGCCGAGGAGATCCTCGATGAGGCCGAGCGGCAGATCTTCCAGATCGCCGAAGCGCGTCCCAAGACTGGTGGCCCGGTCGGTGTCAACGAGCTGTTGACCAAGGCCATCGATCGAATCGACACCCTGTTCAATACTTCCGATGCGATTACCGGCCTCTCCACCGGCTATACCGACCTTGACGAGAAGACCAGTGGCCTGCAGCCGGCCGACCTGATCATCGTCGCCGGCCGTCCCTCGATGGGTAAGACCACCTTCGCCATGAACCTGGTGGAGAACGCAGTACTGCGTAGCGACAAGGCGGTCCTGGTGTACTCCCTGGAGATGCCAGGCGAATCGCTGATCATGCGTATGCTGTCCTCGCTTGGGCGGATCGACCAGACCAAGGTCCGTTCCGGCCAGTTGGACGATGACGACTGGCCGCGCCTGACCTCCGCGGTCAACTTGCTCAACGACCGCAAGCTGTTCATCGACGATACGGCGGGTATCAGCCCTTCGGAGATGCGGGCCCGGACCCGACGCCTGGTGCGTGAGCATGGCGATATCGGCCTGATCATGATCGACTACCTGCAGTTGATGCAGATCCCGGGCTCCAGTGGCGACAACCGGACCAACGAGATTTCCGAGATCTCGCGTTCCTTGAAGGCCCTGGCCAAGGAGTTCAACTGTCCGGTGGTGGCATTGTCCCAGCTCAACCGTTCCCTGGAGCAACGTCCCAACAAGCGCCCGGTGAACTCCGACTTGCGTGAATCCGGAGCGATCGAGCAGGACGCCGACGTGATCATGTTCGTGTACCGGGACGAGGTGTATCACCCGGAGACCGAGCACAAGGGTATTGCCGAGATCATCATCGGCAAGCAGCGGAACGGCCCCATCGGCTTCATCCGCCTGGCCTTCATCGGCAAATACACGCGCTTCGAAAACCTGGCTCCGGGCAGCTACAACTTCGACGACGACGAGTAGCCGCATCTCGCCCGGCACTGGCTGAATGGGGCGGGGGCACTGGTCTTCTCGCCGCTGATTGCCTCGACCATGAATTCCGACTGGCGCAGTCGGAATTGGTCATTTTTTGTGCTATATTCCGCGCCCGCGAATTCCCCTGTCATTCAGCGCGTCCCTATCTGCGCCAACACCGGTCATCGACATGCAAGCAGCCAAGCCGTTATTCGACTATCCAAAGTACTGGGCCGAATGTTTCGGGCCAGCACCATTCCTGCCCATGAGCAGGGAGGAGATGGATCAGCTCGGCTGGGATTCCTGCGACATCATCATCGTCACCGGCGATGCCTACGTCGATCACCCGTCCTTCGGCATGGCGATCATCGGCCGGCTGCTGGAGGCCCAGGGCTTTCGCGTAGGGATCATCGCCCAGCCCAACTGGCAGTCCAAGGACGACTTCATGAAGCTCGGCGAGCCGAACCTGTTCTTCGGTGTCGCGGCAGGCAACATGGACTCCATGATCAACCGCTACACCGCCGACAAGAAGGTCCGCTCCGACGACGCCTATACCCCAGGTGGCCTGGCGGGCAAGCGTCCGGACCGCGCCAGCCTGGTGTACAGCCAGCGCTGCAAGGAAGCCTACAAGCACGTGCCGATCATCCTCGGCGGCATCGAGGCTTCCCTGCGTCGAATCGCCCACTACGACTACTGGCAGGACCGGGTGCGCAACTCGATCCTGATCGATGCCTGCGCCGACATCCTGCTCTACGGCAATGCCGAGCGCGCCATCGTCGAGGTGGCCCAGCGCCTGTCCTATGGCCAGAAAATTGAAGACATCACCGATGTGCGCGGCACCGCGTTCATTCGTCGTGACACGCCCAAGGACTGGTACGAAGTGGACTCCACCCGCATCGACCGTCCGGGCCGGATCGACAAGATCATCAACCCCTACGTCAACACCCAGGACACCGCCGCCTGCGCCATCGAGCAGGAAAAAGGCCCGGTAGAGGACCCTAACGAAGCCAAGGTCGTGCAGATCCTGGCCAGCCCGAAGATGACCCGGGACAAGACCGTGATCCGCCTGCCGTCCATGGAAAAGGTGCGTAACGACCCGGTGCTCTACGCCCACGCCAACCGTGTATTGCACCTGGAGACCAACCCGGGCAACGCCCGCGCCATGGTGCAAAAGCATGGCGAGCAGGATGTCTGGTTCAACCCGCCACCGATTCCCATGACCACCGAAGAGATGGACTACGTGTTCGGCATGCCCTACCAGCGCATTCCGCACCCGGCCTATGGCAAGGAAAAGATCCCGGCCTACGACATGATCCGCTTTTCGGTGAACATCATGCGCGGCTGCTTCGGTGGCTGTACCTTCTGCTCCATCACCGAGCACGAAGGGCGGATCATCCAGAACCGCTCCGAAGAGTCGATCATCCGCGAGATCGAAGAAATTCGTGACAAGGTTCCGGGTTTTACCGGGGTGATCTCCGACCTTGGCGGTCCTACCGCCAACATGTACCGCATCGCCTGCAAGAGCCCGGAAATCGAATCCGCGTGCCGCAAGCCATCCTGCGTGTTCCCAGGTATCTGCCCGAACCTGAACACCGACCATTCGTCGCTGATCCAGCTGTACCGCAGTGCCCGCGCCTTGCCTGGCGTGAAGAAGATCCTCATCGCTTCCGGCCTGCGTTATGACCTGGCGGTGGAATCGCCGGAATACGTCAAGGAGCTGGTGACCCACCACGTCGGCGGCTACCTGAAGATCGCCCCGGAACACACCGAGGAAGGTCCGCTGAACCAGATGATGAAACCTGGGATCGGCACCTATGACCGCTTCAAGCGGATGTTCGAGAAGTACTCCAAGGAGGCGGGCAAGGAGCAGTACCTGATCCCGTACTTCATCGCCGCCCACCCGGGCACTACCGATGAAGACATGATGAACCTGGCCCTATGGCTCAAGGGCAACGGTTTCCGTGCCGACCAGGTGCAGGCGTTCTATCCGTCGCCGATGGCCAGCGCCACCGCCATGTACCACTCGGGCAAGAACCCGCTGCGCAAGGTCACCTACAAGAGCGACTCGGTAACCATCGTCAAGAGCGAGGAACAGCGCCGTCTGCACAAGGCGTTCCTGCGCTATCACGACCCCAATGGCTGGCCGATGTTGCGCGAGGCCCTGCTGCGCATGGGCCGTGGCGACTTGATCGGTTCGGGCAAGCAGCAGCTGATCCCGGCGCACCAGCCGTCTACCGACAGCTACCAGAGTGCCCGACGCAAGAACTCGACACCGGCCGGCAGCCACAAAGTAGCCAAGGAAACCCGGATCCTGACCCAGCACACCGGCTTGCCGCCGCGTGCCAGCGATGGTGGCAACGCCTGGGACAAGCGCGAACAGGCCAAGGCCGCAGCCTTCGCCCGCAACAAGCAAGCTGCCAAGGAGCGTGCCGACGCAGCCAAGGGCAAGGGCAAGAAGCCGACCCGCAAGCCGGTAGTGCCGCGCTGATACAACAAGACGCCAGCTATGAAGCTGGCGTCTTGCTTTTTCTCCCAGGGATTTTTAACGGGCACAGGGCAACAAAAGCCTGGCGCTTTGTTAAGGTTGACGACCTGCATTGAGCGTGACGCCCAGGTGGCCTCAAGCCATCAGGCAACCATCCACCGCCAGACCAAGGACGAATCTCGTGGCCAGCGTTATCGACGGAGTCATCAGGGACCTCAACATCACCCAGGTCCTCGCCCGCCAGCGAATCGAAAGCCAACTCAACCTGCCACGGCTGTTCGCCGCCATCGATACCGATCCCGCGATCGCCGGGGCGGGGGTGGTATACATCGACGCCGACTTCAACGTGATCACCCTGCGTGAGTTCAGGCCGATTTGCAGCATTACGCCCAAGCGCGTGGTCCTGCGGGAAGCCAAGAGGTACATCGCGCCCCAGCAGTTCGTCGACCAGGTGAAGAACAACCCCCGCGAGTCGCGCCTGGCGACCGAGTCCTTCAATACCTCGCTGTCCTGTGCCGCCGCGGTAATCGGCTGGCTGGTGGTATTCAGCGGCACCGTTGCCGTGCCCTTCACCGCCGGCGCCAGCGCCTGGATGGTGGCGCTCGGGGTGTCGGCGGCGGTAGCCGGGACCGCCCAGTGCGTGATCGGCGGGGCGCGGGTGATCAACGAGATCCAGGACCCGGCGGCCAACGACCGGATGGACGATGCCGAGTGGTACACCATCGTCTCGCCGATTCTCGATGGCATTTCCCTGGTGGGCGTCGGGGGTTCCGCGCTGACCACGGTCAAGCTGCTCAAGGCCAGCAAGGCGGCCAATACCGGCAAGAGCTGGACCCAGTTGCTCAAGGGGCTCAACCGCCAGGAGCGGGCCAGGCTGACCAAGGAGCTCTTGACCCTGCGCGATCCGAGCCTGACCCCCAAGTTGCTGAAGCTCAAGCAGCGCACCGAAGGATTGACCAAGCGCTATTCGACGACGCAGATCAGGCACGCGACCCTGACGCAGATGCAAGATGCCCTGGGCGCGGTTCTGAGCACCACCGGCAGCATCCGCTCCGGCAACCTGGGCACGGCGAAAACCCTGGCCGTAGGGCTCTATGAGGAGTTCGACGAATGATCGGCGGGGGCAGCATGCGCGAGTTCCTGGCGCGGTATTTCCCGACCTTCATGCTCACGGTGCTGCTGGGCTGCTTCAGTGCATCGCTGCTGTTGTCGCTGGCGCAAGTCACCTACTGGCGCGGCATGGCACCAGAGCAGAGCAACGACTACATGGGCCTGGGCCTGCTGGTGCTGATCCTGCTGTTGGTGGTGGGTAACCTGCTGGTGGTGCGCGGCATCGCCTGGGGTGTGTGGCTGGTGGCTGGTTACTTCGCCCTGTGCCTGGTCCTGGTGGCGCCGATGTTCCAATACCATCCGCACCAGGGCATCTATCTGGCAGGGCTGCTATTGCCCTTGCTGGGGCTGTTGCTACTCAACAGCCAGCGCCATCGGCAGATGCGTGAAAAGCTGCTGGAGATCCGCCACCAGCGTCAACGCCTCAAGGTGTCGTTGAAGCCCCAGCGCAAGCGCCCCTGATAATCACGGTGGGGCGCCTGGGGAAGTGGTTCAGCTCGGCTTTGAGTCGACCCACTTGGCAGAAACCGAAGGTTGCCAGGCGCTCAGGGCATCCAGCAGGCCGGCCGGCGACTGGTTGATCTGCAGCATCTGGCGGTGCGCAGTACTGACGAAACCCTTGCCGACGATATGGTCGAGGAAGCCGCCGAGCTTTTCATAGAAGCCATTCACTTCCAGCAGCCCCAGGGGCTTGCGGTGGTACCCCAGCTGGCCCCAGGTCCAGACTTCGAACAGTTCTTCCAGGGTGCCAAGGCCCCCGGGCAGGGCGATGAAGGCATCGCTGAGTTCGGCCATGCGCGCCTTGCGGGCATGCATGCCATCCACCACTTCCAGGCGGGTCAAGCCGTTGTGGCCGATCTCGATGTCTTTCAGGCTTTGCGGAATGATGCCCACGACTTCTCCGCCAGCGGCCATGGCCGCATCGGCGACGATGCCCATCAGGCCCACCGCGCCACCGCCGTAGACCAGGGTCAGGTTGCGCTCGGCAATGGCCCGGCCCATGGCCTGGGCAGCTTCGCGATAGGCAGGATTGGCGCCAGCGCTGGCGCCGCAGAATACACAGACTGAAGTTAACGGCATGTCTTGCTCCCAGCTCAAAGATCGCCTCAGGGTAAAGGCTCCATGAGCTGCGTCCAAGCATTAAGCGTCGTGTTGTGGCGTCTCGTAAGTACCGCTGGCACCGCAAGCGTAGGCGGCGAGCAAGCTGCGAAACAGGCTGTTGAACGACATGATCCAGGCTCCGGTGAGGTGATGGCGGTGATTCTAGGGACGGCTCCCGGGGCTGGCTGCTTGATTGTTTCGATCGGCCTGATAGCAGAGAGTTGTATACAGTTTCTTGATGCAAATCATAGGCAGTAGCGAGAAATTCAGGCAGTCTTGGCTCCCATGGATTCAGATGGATTTTGTTAACCCTGCCTTGGAGATTCACCATGTTTGCCAAACTCGTTGCAGCATCCCTGTTGACACTGGCCAGCAGCCAACTGATGGCCGCCGAGTGCAAGATCGACGTCGACTCTACCGACCAGATGTCCTTCAGCACCAAGGAAATCACCATCGACAAGAGCTGCAAGACCTTCACCGTGAACCTGGGCCACTCCGGCAGCCTGCCGAAGAACGTCATGGGTCATAACTGGGTACTGAGCAAGACCGCAGACATGGCTGGCATCGCTGCCGACGGCATGGCCGCTGGCATCGACAAGAACTACCTGAAGGAAGGCGACACCCGCGTCATTGCCCACACCAAGATCATCGGTGCCGGTGAAAAGGATTCGGTGACCTTCGACGTGTCCAAGCTGACCGCTGGCGAGAGCTACCAGTTCTTCTGCTCGTTCCCTGGCCACAACTCGATGATGAAAGGCGCCGTGATCGTGAAGTAATCAGGCCGGCTGCAAAAAAAAGCGCCCCGAGGGGCGCTTTTTTGTGCCTGTCGTTCAGGGCGCGAAGGGCATGACCCGCTTGTGGTGGGTCTTGCGATAGGTGTCGCAGATGATCTTGAAGGCTTCCTCGCGTACCGGCTGGCCGTGCAGGAAGGCATCGATCTCGGCATAGGTGACGCCGTGGGAGGCTTCGTCCGGCTTGCCCGGCGACAGGTCCTCGAGATCGGCGGTGGGGATCTTCTCCACCAGCGACTCGGGGGCCCCGAAATACCGGGCAATGGCCCGGACCTGGTTTTTCACCAGGCCGCTCAGGGGCGCCAGGTCGCAGGCGCCGTCGCCGAACTTGGTGAAGAAGCCCATCACGGCCTCGGCGGCATGGTCGGTACCGATCACCAGGCCCTGGGTGGCGCCGGCGATGGTGTACTGGGCGACCATGCGCATCCGCGCCTTGGTGTTGCCCAGTACGAAGTCCCGGGACACCGCGTGCTGGCCTTCGAAGGCTGCCACTTCATGGGCCAGGGCCTTGACCGCCGGGCCGATGTTCACGGTGTGGCGCTCGTCGGGGTTGATGAAGTCCACCGAGGCCTGGGCGTCGTGCTCGTCGAACTGCGTCTCGTAGGGCAGGCGCACGGCGATGAAACGGTAATGCGGGTCACCGCTGCGCTCACGCAGCTCACGCATGGCTCGCTGGGCCAGCAGGCCGGCGGTCAGGGAGTCGACACCGCCGCTGATGCCCAGTACCAGGGACTTGAGGCCGGAATTGACCAGGCAGTCCTGAATGAAGCGCACGCGCCGGGCGACTTCCGCTTCCAGGGCGGCATGGTCGGGAAAAGGTGCTTGGACCTTGAGCTGCTGCGCAATCTCAAGCTGTACGGCTTGCATGATTCACTCCTTGCCAGGTTGGGCAGGTACTTGGAAAACGTGGCGCAAATAGGCGACGAAGTTCGGGTCCTTGCAATGGGTCTTGCCCGCTTCGTCGGAGATCTTGGCGACGGGCTGGCCATTGCAGGCGGCCATTTTAAGCACGATGCTCATCGGCTCGACACCGGGGATGTCACAGGTCAGGTTGGTGCCGATGCCGAAGCTGACATTGATCCGCCCGCGCAGCGCCCGGAAGATCTCCAGGGAGCGGGGCAGGGTCAGGCTGTCGGAGAACACCAGGGTCTTGCTCATCGGGTCGATGCCCAGCTTGTGGTAGTGGGCGATGGCCTTTTCCGCCCAGAGGATCGGGTCCCCCGAGTCATGGCGCAGGCCGTCGAACAGCTTGGCGAAGAACAGGTCGAAATCCCCCAGGAAAGCATCGGTGGTGATGCAGTCGGTCAGGGCGATGCCCAGCAGGCCCCGGTATTCGCGGACCCAGCAGTCGAGGGCGGCGATCTGGCTGTCGATCAGCCGTGGTCCCAACTGCTGGTGGGCCATGATCCACTCGTGGGCCATGGTGCCCAGGGGCTTCATGTTCAGCTCCCGGGACAGGTGCACGTTGCTGGTGCCGACGAAACGCCCGGGGAAATCGTGCTTGAGCACATTCACCACTTCTTCCTGGACTCGGTAGGAGAAGCGCCGGCGAGTGCCGAAATCCGCCACTTGCAGCTCGGACAACTCTTCGCTGCTGGCGTTGGCAGTCAGCCAGTCGAACTTGCGGTACAGCTGCTCGCGGGCCTGCACCAGTTGGACTTCCCGGTAGCGGTAGCGATTGCGCACCTCGCTGATGATGGCCAGCATCGGCACTTCGAACAGGATCACGTGCAGCCAGGGGCCGCGCAGGCGGATGAACAGCTCGTCGTTCTCGATACCGGTGTGCACATAGCGCAGGTTGAAGCGGAACAGCCCGAGAAAACGCAGGAAATCCGGCTTGAGGAAGCTGATGCGCTCGAGAAAACCCAACTGGTCGGCACTCAGGCTCAGCTCGGCCAGGTGTTCGAACTGGTAGCGGATCTCCGCCAGGTAGGGCCGCAGGTCCTCGCTGTTACGGCAACGAAACTCCCATTCCACCTCGACGTTGGGGTAGTTGTGCAGCACCGCCTGCATCATGGTCAGTTTGTAGAAGTCGGTGTCGAGCAGGTTCTGCACGATGCGATCGGCAAACACACTCTCGCTCATAATGGGAATCTCCATGCTGGCCGCGACTGACAGGTGCGGCGCTCAGCTCTTTCAGTGAAGGCGCTAGTGGCGCATAGACGTCCTGGGCTTTGCCAGTTTTTTTTCGCGCCTGGGTTCATATCGGACGACTACTGATCGATCCGCTCCAGCATCCAGCGCACGAAGTCGCGGACCTTGGGGACTTCCGCCGAATGCTCGGGGTAGGCCAGGTAGTAGGCATCCTGGCTGGGCATGGCGTATTCCCAGGCGATCACCAGCTTGCCCTCGGCCAGCTCTTCCTCCACCAGGAACCGTGGCAGCAGGGCCACGCCACAGCCGACCTGGGCGGCACGAATGCACATGTAGAAGGTTTCGAAGCGCGGGCCGTGATAGCTGTGCTCGGTCTGGTAGCCCTGTTGCTCGAACCACTCGTGCCAGCCCTGGGGGCGCGAGGCGTTCTGCAGCAGCACCAGGTCGGCCAGCTGCCGGGGATCGGTGAGCGGTTCGGCCGGCAGGCTGTCGGGGGCGCATACCGCCACCAGCTCCTCGCTGAACAGCTTCAGGCTCTCGGTACCGGGGCGCGCGCCCTGGCCGAAGTAGAACGCCAGGTCGCTGTGGCCCTGGAGCAATTCGTCGGGCTCCTGTTCGTTGCACAGGTCCAGGTGGATATGCGGATGGCGCAGGCGCCAGCCCTTGAGCCTTGGCACCAGCCAGCGCGCGCCGAAGGTGTAGGGCGTGGAGACCCGCAGCACTTCGGTCTCGCCGCCGTAGGAGCGCAGGTAGTGAGTGGACATTTCCACCTGGGTGAGGATCTTGCGCACTTCCACCAGGTACAGGTCGCCGGCCGGGGTCAGTTGCAGGCGCCGGCGTACGCGGCGGAACAGCAAGTGCTGGAGCAGTTCCTCCAACTGCGCCACCTGCTTGCTCACCGCGCTCTGGGTCAGGTTCAGTTCCTCGGCCGCGCGGGTGAAGCTCAGGTGCCGGGTCACGGCCTCGAAGCATTGCAGGGCCGTGATCGATGGCAGGTAGCGTTTGTTCAGCATGGCTTGTCCTTGTTCTTATCGGTGCCGGGGGCCGCTCCAGCATGAATAAACGGAATGATATCTCGCTTAAAGGTCGTTTGTTGGCAAGTCTGCGGCCAGCTACAACTACAGGTCTCGACGACCGCTACGGCGGTCCTGGTCTTTCGCTTGCCATTTGTAAGGAGTCACCCATGGTTGCCGCATTGCTTGATCGTCTGGGCGTGAACCCGGCCCTCTACCAGTCGGGCGCACACCCTGTGCATTCGCCCATCGACGGCAGCCGGATCGCCGCGGTGAACTGGCAGGGTGCCGCCGAAGTGGAGCAGCAGGTCAGTCGCGCCGAGCATGCATTCGCCCTTTGGCGCAATGTCCCGGCCCCTCGTCGTGGCGAGCTGGTACGTCAATTCGGCGAGGTGCTGCGCGAGCACAAGGCCGACCTTGGCGAGCTGGTGTCCTGGGAGGCCGGCAAGATCACCCAGGAAGGCCTGGGGGAAGTGCAGGAGATGATCGACATCTGCGACTTCGCCGTCGGCCTGTCGCGCCAGCTCTATGGCCTGACCATCGCCTCCGAGCGCCCTGGTCACCACATGCGCGAAACCTGGCATCCACTGGGGGTGGTGGGGGTGATCAGCGCCTTCAACTTCCCGGTGGCGGTCTGGTCCTGGAACACCGCCCTGGCCCTGGTCTGCGGTAACCCGGTGATCTGGAAGCCCTCGGAAAAGACTCCGCTGACCGCCCTGGCCTGCCATGCCCTGCTGGAGCGGGTGCTGAAGAACTTCCAGGACGCCCCTGAGTACCTGAGCCAGGTGATCATCGGTGGCCGCGATGCGGGCGCCGCGTTGGTGGACGATCCCCGTGTGGCCCTGGTCAGCGCCACCGGCAGCACCCGCATGGGCCGTGAAGTGGCACCCAAGGTCGCCGCGCGCTTCGCCCGCAGCATTCTTGAATTGGGGGGCAACAACGCCATGATCCTCGGGCCCAGCGCCGACCTGGACATGGCCGTACGCGCGATCCTGTTCAGCGCCGTCGGCACCGCCGGCCAGCGTTGCACCACCCTGCGCCGGCTGATCGCCCATGAATCGGTGAAGGAGGAGATCGTCGCTCGCCTCAAGGCCGCCTATGCCAAGGTGCGCATTGGCCATCCGCTGCAAGGCAACCTGATCGGCCCGCTGATCGACAAGCACAGCTTCGAAGCCATGCAGGACGCCCTGGAGCAGGCCCTGAGCGAGGGCGGCCGGGTGTTCGGCGGCCAGCGCCAGTTGCAGGACCAGTACCCCAACGCCTACTACGTGTCGCCGGCGATCGTGGAAATGCCCGAGCAGAGCGACGTGGTATGCAGCGAGACCTTCGCCCCGATCCTCTATGTGATCGGCTACCAGGACTTCGACGAGGCCCTGCGCCTGAACAACGCCGTGCCCCAGGGCCTGTCCTCGTGCATCTTCACCACCGATGTGCGTGAGGCCGAGCGGTTCATGTCGGCGGTGGGCAGCGACTGCGGCATCGCCAACGTCAACATCGGCCCCAGCGGTGCGGAAATCGGTGGCGCCTTCGGTGGCGAGAAGGAAACCGGCGGCGGGCGCGAGTCCGGCTCCGACGCCTGGCGTGGCTACATGCGCCGCCAGACCAACACCGTCAACTACTCCCGCGAGTTGCCGCTGGCCCAGGGCATTACCTTCGACTGAGCCCCGCGTGGCACGCCTGCCAGCCGGGCGTGCCAGGGGCGGTTGGTCCATGTGGGTTGATTTCGGAGTTGGCGATGGCACTACAAGAACAATGTCTATGGGAACGATTGACTCCGCAACGGCCTGACCACGCACCGCTGCGGGGTGAACAGACGGCGGACGTCTGCATCATCGGTGCCGGCTTCACCGGTTTGTCGGCGGCGGTGCATCTGCTGGAACAGGGCAAGCGGGTCTGCGTGGTGGAGGCCCAGCGTGTCGGGCAGGGGGGCTCGGGGCGTAACGTCGGCCTGGTGAATGCCGGCATGTGGATTCCACCGGACGAGATCGAGGCCGGTTTCGGCGAACAAGTCGGCAGCCAGCTCAATCGCATGCTTGGGGCGGCGCCGTCGCTGGTGTTCAGCCTGGTGGACAAGTACCGCATCGATTGCCAGTTGCGCCGTGAGGGCACCCTGCACATGGCTCACAACGCCCGGGGCGAGGCCGACCTGCGCAGCCGCGAGCAGCAATGGAAGCGTCGGGGCGCGCCGGTGGAGTTGCTCACCGGGGCGGCCTGCGAAACCGCCACCGGGACCCGGAAGATCGCTGCGGCCCTGCTCGATCGCCGGGCCGGGACCATCAACCCCATGGCCTATGTCAGCGGCCTGGCCAAGGCCGCGGCCGACCTGGGCGGCCGGTTGTTCGACCACTCCCCGGTAACCCGCCTGGAACGCCAGGGCCAGCGCTGGTCGGTGCAGACCGACCAGGGTTCGGTGCTGGCCGAGCAAGTGGTGATCGCTTCCAACGCCTACACCGAGGGCGACTGGACCGAACTGCGGCGCAATTTCTTCCCAGGCTACTACTACCAGGTGGCCTCGGTGCCACTGACCGAGGCGGCTGCCCAGCAGATCCTGCCCGGTGGCCAGGGTTCCTGGGATACCCGCCAGGTGCTGAGCAGCATCCGCCGGGACGCCGAGGGCCGGTTGCTGCTGGGCAGCCTGGGCAACGGCAACCAGAAACCCTTGTGGTTCCTCAAGGCCTGGGCCGATCGGGTGCAGCAGCATTACTTCCCCTACCTCAAGCCCGTGGAGTGGGAGTGCACCTGGACCGGCTGCATCGCCTTCACCCCCGACCACCTGATGCGCCTGTTCGAGCCGGCCCCGGGGTTGGTGGCCGTCACCGGTTACAACGGCCGTGGGGTGACCACCGGCACCGTAGTGGGCAAGGCCTTCGCTGACTACCTGTGTAACGGCGACCCACAGGCCCTGCCGATTCCCTTCGCGCCCATGCAACCCTTGGCAGGGGCGTCCTTGCGCAGTTGCCTGTACGAGGCCGGATTCTCCCTCTACCACGCCGGCCAATGCCTGCGCATCGTTATCTGAATGAGGAAATAGACAGCCGTTAACGACGCTTTTCGATGCAGCGACTAGCCTGTAGTGGTGCGGCTCGTAGCAGTTGCGCACCACGGGTGTGCAGTTCGGTGACGCGGGCTGTTACAAGAGGGTTGCACGTTGAATTGTGTCGCGGTTGCAATGATGGCACTCATGGGTTGTACCCATTGAAATACAAGGTTTCACCTTCCGCGGTTTAGACGGTTGCACGCCCAATGAAAATGGGCTCGAAACAGTCGAAATAACAATAAGACAGCGACTTTTTTAAGAATAAAAAACCACTGGCACGGCGCTTGCTCTGAGCATTGATGTGAAGTCGCAGTGCCAACTAAAAAAACCTTGGAGCATCACCTCATGTCCCAGACGTTTTACAAGAAAGGCTTTCTGGCCCTCGCAGTGGCAACTGCGCTGGGTGTTTCTGCGTTTGCTCAAGCCGACCTGAAGATCGGCGTAGCGGGTCCCATGACAGGCGCCAATGCGGCTTTCGGCGAGCAGTACATGAAGGGTGCACAGGCAGCGGCTGACGAAATCAACGCCAAGGGCGGGGTCAACGGCGAGAAGATCGTCCTGGTCAAGGGCGACGACGCCTGCGAGCCGAAACAGGCGGTCGCAGTGGCCAACCGCCTGGTGGACCAGGACAAGGTGGCTGGCGTGGTCGGGCACTTCTGCTCCTCCTCGACCATCCCGGCTTCCGAGGTGTACAGCGATGCCGGGGTGATTGCCATCACTCCCGGCTCCACCAACCCCCAGGTCACCGAGCGCGGCCTGTCGGCGATGTTCCGCATGTGCGGGCGTGACGACCAGCAAGGCGTGGTCGCCGGCGACTACATTATCGATGTGCTCAAGGGCAAGAAGGTCGCGGTACTGCACGACAAGGACACCTACGGCCAGGGCCTGGCCGATGCGACCAAGGCGCAGTTGACCAAGCGCGGCGTGACCCCGGTGCTGTATGAGGGCCTGACTCGGGGCGAGAAGGACTTCAGTGCCGTGGTCACCAAGATCCGCGCCGCCGGTGCCGATGTGGTGTATTTCGGCGGCCTGCATCCCGAGGCCGGCCCGCTGGTGCGCCAACTGCGCGAGCAGGGCCTGAAGGATGTGAAGTTCATGTCCGACGACGGCATCGTCACCGACGAGCTGGTGACCACCGCCGGTGGCCCGCAGTACGTCGATGGCGTGTACATGACCTTCGGCGCCGACCCACGCCTGCTGCCTGACAGCAAGGCCGTGGTGGACGCCTTCCGCAAGGCCGGTACCGAGCCCGAGGGCTACACCCTGTATGCCTACGCCTCGATCCAGGCCCTGGCCGCCGGCTTCAATGGCGCCAAGTCCAACAAGGGCGAGGACGCTGCCAAGTGGCTCAAGGCCAACCCGGTGAAAACCGTGATGGGCGAGAAGGCCTGGGACGCCAAGGGCGACCTGAAGATCTCCGACTACGTGGTCTATCAGTGGGACAAGGACGGCAAATACCACCAGCTGGAAAAACAGAAGTGACATGAGTCCGCGCGGACCGATACCGGCCCCTGGTATCGGTCCGTACTCGTGCAGTACTTGCCTTTTCTCGTAGAGCTGCACAACGGACGTGTTGCGCGGACCGGTGATCCCTGTCCGGCGTTGACGCCCTGTGCCGTCTCTCAAGTCCGTGAGATTGCGTTATGGATGGTATTTTCCTGCAGCAACTGATCAATGGACTGACCCTCGGGTCCGTCTACGGTCTGATCGCCATCGGCTACACAATGGTCTATGGCATCATCGGCATGATCAACTTCGCCCACGGCGAGGTGTACATGATTTCCGCCTACCTCGCGGCAATCAGCCTGGCCCTGCTGGCCTATTTCGGCATCGAATCCTTCCCGCTACTCATCCTCGGCACCCTGATCTTCACCGTCGTGGTGACGGGGATCTACGGCTGGGTCATCGAGCGTGTCGCCTACAAACCCCTGCGCAACTCCACCCGCCTGGCACCGCTGATCAGTGCCATCGGCATCTCGCTGATCCTGCAGAACTACGCGCAAATCAGCCAGGGCGCCAAGCAACAGGGCGTGCCTACCCTGCTGGCCGGGGCCTGGAAGGTCGACATTGGTAGCGGTTTCGTGCAGCTGACCTACACCAAGATCTTCATCCTGGTGGCGGCATTCGCCGGCATGGCGCTGCTGACCTACATCATCAAGTACACCAAGCTCGGACGCATGTGCCGGGCCACCCAGCAAGACCGCAAGATGGCCTCGATCCTGGGGATCAACACCGACCGGGTGATTTCCTACGTGTTCGTCATCGGCGCCGCCATGGCGGCCCTGGCCGGGGTGCTGATCACCATGAACTACGGCACCTTCGACTTCTATGCCGGCTTCGTCATCGGGATCAAGGCCTTCACGGCAGCGGTACTCGGCGGCATCGGCTCGCTGCCCGGGGCGATGCTCGGCGGGATCATCCTCGGCATCTCCGAGTCGCTGTTCTCCGGCTTGATCAACTCCGACTACAAAGACGTGTTCAGCTTCTCGCTGCTGGTGCTGATCCTGATCTTCCGTCCCCAAGGCCTGCTGGGTCGCCCACTCGTGGCGAAGGTGTAAGTATGTCTGCTGCCAATAAACCGATCGACATCAAGAAGAGCGTCATCGACGCCGTGCTCGCCGGGCTGATCTCGCTGATCGTGTTCGGCCCCATCGTGGGCGTGGTGCTCGATGGCTACAGTTTCAACCTGGAACCGACCCGGGTCGCCTGGCTGGTGGCCATCGTCATGGCCGGTCGCCTGGCCCTGAGCCTGTTCCTGCAGACCCCGAAGGGCTTGAAGATCCTCCAGGGTTTCGAAAGCACCGGCTCAGGCGTGCATGTGCTGGCGCCGGACTACAAGTCGCGGCTGCGCTGGATCATCCCGGCGCTGATCGTGATCGCCATCGTCTTTCCGTTCTTCGCCAACAAGTACCTGCTGACCGTGGTCATCCTCGGGCTGATCTACGTGCTGCTGGGCCTGGGGCTGAACATCGTGGTGGGCCTGGCCGGGTTGCTGGACCTGGGTTATGTGGCGTTCTATGCCATTGGCGCCTATGGCCTGGCCCTGGGCTACCAGTACCTGGGCCTGGGCTTCTGGACCGTGCTGCCCCTGGCGGCGATCGCCGCGGCGCTGGCGGGATGCATATTGGGCTTCCCGGTGTTGCGCATGCACGGCGACTACCTGGCCATTGTCACCCTCGGGTTCGGCGAGATCATTCGCCTGGTGCTCAATAACTGGCTGTCCTTCACCGGCGGCCCCAACGGCATGCCGGTGCCCTCGCCGACGTTCATGGGCCTGGAGTTCGGGCGCAAGGCCAAGGACGGCGGAGTGCCATTCCATGAGTTCTTTGGCCTGGAATACAACCCCAACCTGAAGTTCCTGTTTATCTACATCGTGCTGTTCCTGGTGGTGCTGCTGGTGCTCTACATCAAGCACCGGCTGACCCGCATGCCAGTAGGCCGAGCCTGGGAGGCCCTGCGCGAAGACGAGATCGCCTGCCGCGCCATGGGGCTGAACCATGTACTGGTGAAACTCTCGGCCTTTACCCTCGGTGCCTCCACCGCGGGCCTGGCCGGGGTGTTCTTCGCCAGCTACCAGGGCTTCGTCAACCCGTCGTCCTTCACCTTCTTCGAGTCGGCGCTGATCCTCGCCATTGTGGTACTGGGGGGCATGGGCTCCACCGTGGGCGTGGTGATCGCCGCGTTCGTACTGACCGTGGCGCCTGAACTGCTGCGCAGTTTCTCCGAGTATCGGGTGCTGCTGTTTGGCATCCTCATGGTGTTGATGATGATCTGGCGGCCGCGCGGCTTGATCCGCATCAGCCGTACCGGGGTGACTCCGCGCAAAGGTGTTTTGACCCCAAGGAGCGCGCCATGAGCGAATACATTCTTTCGGTCGAGAATCTGATGATGCACTTCGGTGGCATCAAGGCCCTCAGCGACGTCAGCCTCAAGGTCAAGCGCAATTCGATCTTCGCTCTGATCGGCCCCAACGGTGCGGGCAAGACCACGGTGTTCAACTGCCTGACCGGTTTCTACAAGGCTTCCGGCGGGCGTATCGAGCTCAATACCCGGGGCCAGCAGACCAACGTCATCAAGCTGTTGGGCGAGTCGTTCCGAGCCAGTGACTTCGTGTCGCCGAAAAGCTTTTCCAGCCGCCTCTACTACAAGATGTTCGGCGGTACCCACCTGGTGAACCGGGCCGGCCTGGCGCGGACTTTCCAGAACATTCGCCTGTTCAAGGAAATGTCGGTGGTGGAGAACCTGCTGGTGGCCCAGCACATGTGGGTCAACCGCAACCTGTTGGCGGGCATCCTCAATACCCGGGGCTACCGCAAGGCGGAAAGCGATGCCCTGGACCAGGCCTTCTACTGGCTGGAAGTGGTGGACCTGGTGGACTGCGCCAACCGCCTGGCTGGCGAGCTCTCCTATGGCCAGCAGCGCCGATTGGAGATCGCCCGGGCCATGTGTACCCGGCCGCAGATCATCTGCCTCGACGAGCCGGCTGCCGGCCTCAACCCGCAGGAGACCGAAGCCTTGAGTGCGATGATCCGGCTGCTGCGCGATGAGCACGACCTGACCGTGGTGCTGATCGAGCACGACATGGGCATGGTCATGAGCATTTCCGACCACATCGTGGTGCTGGATCACGGCAACGTGATCGCCGAAGGCGGGCCGGAGGCGATCCGCAACGATCCGAAGGTCATCGCTGCCTACCTGGGTGCCGACGAAGAGGAGCTGGCATGACTCAACCTATCCTCGAACTCAAGGACCTGGACGTGTACTACGGGCCGATCCAGGCGCTGAAGAAAGTCTCGCTGCATATCGACGAAGGAGAAACCGTGAGCCTGATCGGCTCCAACGGCGCCGGCAAATCGACCCTCTTGATGTCGATCTTCGGCCAGCCTCGGGCCGAATCCGGGCAGATTCTGTACCGCGGCGTGGATATCACCCACAAGTCGTCCCACTACATCGCCTCCAACGGTATTGCCCAGTCTCCGGAAGGGCGCCGGGTGTTCCCCGACATGACCGTGGAGGAAAACCTGCTGATGGGCACCATCCCCATCGGCGACAAGTACGCGAACGAGGACATGCAGCGCATGTTCGAGTTGTTCCCCAGGCTCAAGGAACGGCGCAACCAGCGGGCCATGACCATGTCCGGCGGTGAGCAGCAGATGCTGGCCATCGCCCGGGCCTTGATGAGCCGGCCCAAGTTGCTGTTGCTGGATGAACCGAGCCTGGGCCTGGCGCCGATCGTGGTGAAGCAGATCTTCGCCACCCTGCGTGAGCTGGCGGCCAGCGGCATGACCATCTTCCTGGTGGAGCAGAATGCCAACCATGCCCTCAAGCTGTCCGACCGCGCTTACGTGATGGTCAACGGCGAGATCCGCCTGAGCGGTAGTGGCAAGGAACTGCTGGTCAACGAGGAGGTGCGCAACGCCTACCTGGGCGGTCACTGATCCCATTGTGGATAAAAGGGCCCCGCCGATTCGCACCGGCGGGGCCTTTTTTATCCACACCCGCAGCTTCAGGTTCATTTTGGGGCCTGGCCGCGCAATGGCTGCCGATTTGCGTCCGACAATTGTGGAAAACCTCTTGGGCAAGTTGCCAAAACGCCGCATGAAGAGGCTGCAAACAGTTGTTTTTTCACTGTTTTGACTTGTCCCCGTTTGTTGTGGAGCGGGCTGTGGGTAACGTGGGAGTAGCTGGCTGAAAGCCTTGAAACACGTGGCTTTCAAGGTGCTGGGTGTTTTTTGATCAGCTATTTCTGGCGATCTTGAGAACGACTTTGTCAACCTTTTTATTGTCGCAGCGAGGTGTCTAGGGTGCCTTGTATAAGCCTGTGGATAAGTCTGTGATTAAACTCTGGAAAGAACTCCCGGGACAGCGTCGTTGCTGGCCTCTGGCCTTCTGGAGTTTGACCGCTCGGTCATCTTTTCCGGTCGCGGCTGCATGGAGTGTTTGCCCAGGTCAAGCGAAAAACTTTGCATTTGTCGGCGCAGGCCTTGTGGATCGCGGCTTTGGGTATTTGGCAGTTGCCCCCAAAGACTGTGGACCGGCCTGTGGATAAGGTGCGTGCACTTGGCTGCAGGCCACGTGGGTAGCGGTTTTGCGGCTATTGGGCGTTTTTTGTACAGGTCCTGCGGCTCTTTTGGGTGTCGCTCGCACGGATAGTCGGCAGATGAACGGTCCGGTTGCTGCCCGGGGCCGGCCCGGGCATGCTGCGAAACGTTTTTTTATTGAAATGGCGGCCCGCCCCCAGCAAGGAGAACACCATGACTTCCACTCTGTTCATCACAGGCGCGACTTCCGGTTTTGGCGAGGCCTGTGCCCGGCGCTTTGCCGAGGCCGGCTGGTCGCTGGTGCTGACCGGTCGTCGCCAGGATCGCCTCGATGCCCTATGCGCGGAGCTCTCCAAGCAGACCGAGGTCCATGGCCTGGTGCTCGACGTACGGGATCGCAAGGCCATGGAGGATGCCATCGCCAACCTGCCCCCATCCTTTGCCAAGCTGCGCGGGTTGATCAATAACGCTGGCCTGGCCCTGGGGGCGGACCCTGCGCCCAAGTGTGAGCTGGACGACTGGGACACCATGGTCGACACCAACATCAAGGGCCTGATGTACAGCACTCGCCTGCTGCTGCCACGGCTGATCGCCCATGGTCGCGGTGCCGGAATCATCAACCTGGGCTCCGTCGCCGGTAACTATCCCTACCCCGGCAGCCACGTGTATGGCGGCACCAAGGCCTTCGTCAAGCAGTTCTCCCTGAGCCTGCGCTGCGACCTGCAGGGCACCGGCGTGCGGGTGACCAATATCGAGCCTGGCCTGTGCGAAAGCGAGTTCTCGCTGGTGCGCTTTGGCGGTGACCAGGCCCGTTATGACGCCACCTACGCCGGCGCCGAGCCAATCCAGCCCGAGGACATCGCCGAGACCATCTTCTGGGTCATGAACACTCCGGCCCACGTCAACATCAACAGCCTGGAACTGATGCCGGTCAGCCAGTCCTGGGCCGGTTTCGCCATCGACCGCAACGCCAAGGCCTGACCTGTCACGGCGCAGTTTCGCGGGCAGTGCACTGCACTCCTGTAGCCGCTGCTGAGCTGGCGAAGCTGCGCCAAGGTCCGCAGGGCCTTCCATGACGCTCATGATCATGCCCCTGCGATCGGACCAACCGCTTCGCAGGGGGGGGCCGGTCGCACTCGGAAATACATAGGCTGATTCGTTTCAGCTTGCCGAAGCCGAAGCACGCTAGAATTCCTCCCCTAAATTTGTATTGCCGCAGCAATAGAGGCGGTGTTTGCCAAGTTCCGTGGGAGGAATCGTGAGTAACCGAGGTGAGCAGGCTCTGCTCAAGCAATCGACCGTACTGATGTTCGCCGTGGCGATCGCCGGTATCGTCACGGGTTTTGTTTCTGGTGCCCAATCCATCCTGTTCGATGGTTTCTTTTCCCTGATCGCGACCTTCATCAAGGTGCTGATGTTGATCACCGCCAGGCTGATTACCAAGCCGGGCAACGAGCGTTTCCAGTTCGGTTTCTGGCACCTGGAGCCCATGGTGCTGTTGATCGAGGGCAGCTTCCTGCTACTGATCGCCATCTACGCCTTTCTCAACGGCGTGTTCGGCATTATCAACGGCGGCCGTGAGATCGAGCTGGGCCTGGTGATCGTCTATGCCGCGGTGTTCACCGTGGTGGAGTTCGCCTACTTCTTCTACGTGCGCCATCGCAACCGCAAGCTCAAGTCGTCGCTGATCCAGTTCGACAACATCAGCTGGCTGGTGGACGCCATGCTCTCGGTGGGGCTGCTGGTGAGCTTCGTCAGTGCCTTGCTGCTCAAGCACTATGGCCATGGCCAATGGGCGGTGTATGTCGACCCGATGATCCTGATCGTGCTGGCCCTGAGCATGCTGGCGCCGGCCCTGAAGATCCTGCGCCCGGCCCTGCGCGAGGTTCTGGGTATCGCGCCCGACCAGCTGGACGAGACGGTACGCACAGTGATGGAGCAGGCCAAGGCCACCCATGGTTTCGAGGACTACGTCAGCTATGTGCAGAAGCACGGACGGGCGCGCTTCATCGAAATCCACGTGGTATTGCCAGCCGATTACCCGCTACGCGATGTGGCGACCCTGGACCGCATGCGCGAGGACATCTCCAGCCAACTGGGAGGGGCCGATAGCGCGCGCTGGCTGACCATCAGCTTCACCGGGGATCGCAAGTGGATTGCCTGAGTGGTCCCCATGCCAGGCAGGGGCTTCAGCCGAAGTAGCCGGCCAGCCCCTGATAACAGGTGGCCAGGTGATAAGGCGTGGTCGAGGGCATGTCCCGGCGGCTGACCGCGCCACCTGCATCCAGGCACTCATGCCAACCACCGGCATGCAGGAACTTGCCTTGCAGCGCCTGCAGCTGGCGCTCCAGGGCGGTTTGGCCATCGGGGCGCAAGGTCAGGGCTCGCAGGTACTCGGCCTGGGCCCAGATACGCTGGGTGGCATCCTTGGGGGCGGCCTGGGGCGGTAGTTCGAGCATGGCGCACACGGCGCCGCTCTGCGGATCGACCCCCATCTGCTCGGTAAAGGCGAACGCCCGTTCCAGGGAGGTTTGCAGCGCCGTTTCACGCAGCAGCGGTGACGAGGCGAGCAGGAAGTACCACTCGAACTGATGCCCCGGCTCGAACCAGTTATCCACAGTGCCCAGCGGCTTTTCCATCATCACACCATGCTGCGGATCGATGAAGCACCGTTGCATGCCCTGGCACAGCTCGAGCAAGGCTTCCTGCACTGCCTGGTCATCCCGGGCGGCGAGGGTGGCGAGGAAGGCCTCGGCCAGGTGCATCAATGGATTCTGCAGTGGGCCCGAGCCCAGGGAAGACCAGTCCTCGTCGAGACTGGCCTCGTAGAGGCCATCGTCCCGGGCAAAACGCCGGGCCACCACTGCCAGGGCGGCGTCGAGCGCCGATTCCACCAGGGGCTCGCGGACCTTGGCCCAATAGTGGGCACAGGCGAACACGATGAACGCGTGGGTATAGAGATCCTTGCGACGATCCAGTGGTGCCCCTTGCGGGTCGATGCTGTAGAACCAGCCGCCGTGCTCGGCATCATGGAAATGCCGCTGCAAGGAACGGAACAGCGCCGCGGCGCGCTCCTGGGCGAAGGGGGCGGCGGCATCGCCGATCAGTTGGGAAAATACGTACAACTGCCGGGCGCAGGCCATGGCCCGATAGCGTTGGGGCGGCAAGGGACGATGTTCGGCATCCAGCGCTTCGAAAGGCAACGCCAGCTGCGGATTCCAGCCCGGGCCCTGCCACAGGGGCACGATCACCTGCTGGAAGTGCTGCTGCACGGATTGGAACAGCGCATTGGCGTCGGGCGAGGAGGCGGGGTGGGATACATCGGGCATTGGCTGGCGTCGTCACGGCAGGTTTGAATGCGCGACATGTTAGCAGAGAAGGCCACCCCGATTGCCTCCTGCGTCGCAGCCGCTCGCTCCGGCTGGCGCAGGAGGAGGGCCGGTCAGCCTGCCAGCAGCCATACACCGGCTGCGGCAGAGAGCGCGCCGGCGATGCGTACCAATGGCGCGGCAGCCTGGGGCAATGCCCGAACCACGGCATAGCCCACTGCGTGCAGGGCTGCGGTGGCGGCAACGAACCCGGCAGCATAGGCCCAGGGGCTGGACATCTCCGGCAGCTCAAGGCCATGGGCTACGCCGTGGAACAAGGCGAACAGCGCGGTGGCGGCCACCGCCAGCGCCAGCGGCGGGCGTACGGCGAGGGCGACCGCCAGGCCCAGGGCCAGCACCGAAGCCGCGATTCCACTCTCCAGGGCGGGCAGGTCCAGGCCGGCGAAGCCCAGCAGGCCTCCGATCAGCATGGTGGCGACGAAGGTGCAGGGCAGTGCCCAGCGTGCCGCTCCCTGCTGTTGGGCGGCCCACAGGCCGACGGCGAGCATCGCCAGCAGGTGGTCGAGGCCGCCGATGGGATGGCCAATGCCGGCCATCAGGCCGTTGTCGCCGTGCCCGGGGTGGGCCAGGGCCAGGGTGGGAGCCAGCAACAGGGCCAGGGCCGCGAGAATGCGTTGGAGGGTCATGGGGCGCTTTCCTTTTCGAGTATCGAGTGGGTGGAGTCAGGCGGCGGTCAGCAGGCCCTGGCGTTCGATGAAGGCGATGATGTCCGCCAGGCCCTGGCCGGTTTTCTGGTTGCTGAAGACGAATGGCTTGCCGCCACGCATGCGCTGGGTATCGCTGTTCATCATGTCCAGGGATGCGCCGACCAGCGGCGCCAGGTCGATCTTGTTGATCACCAGCAGGTCGGACTTGCAGATTCCCGGGCCGCCCTTGCGCGGCAGCTTGTCGCCGGCCGAAACATCGATGACGTAGATGGTCAGGTCCGAGAGTTCCGGGCTGAAGGTGGCCGAGAGGTTATCGCCGCCGGACTCCACCAGGATCAGGTCCAGCCCCGGGAAGCGGCGGTTCAACTGATCCACGGCCTCCAGGTTGATCGATGCGTCCTCGCGAATGGCGGTGTGTGGGCAGCCGCCGGTTTCCACGCCGATGATGCGCTCCGGGGCCAGGGCCTGGTTGCGCACCAGGAAATCGGCGTCTTCGCGGGTATAGATATCGTTAGTCACCACCGCCAGGTTGTAGCGCTCACGCAGGGCCAGGCACAGGGCCAGGGTCAGGGCCGTCTTGCCGGAGCCCACCGGGCCGCCGATTCCAACGCGCAAAGGTTGTGTGTTCATGTGATTCTCCAAGATGACAGGCCCTAGGAACGAAACAGGCGGCTGTACTGGCGCTCATGGGCCATGCTCGCCAGGGACAGGCCGAAGGCGGCGCTGCCGTAGTGATCGGGGTCGAGGCTGGCGGCCTGCCGCTGGGCCTGCTGCAGCAGTGGTAGCAATTCACTGGTCAGGCGCTGGGCGGCTTGCTGGCCCAGGGGCAGGGTCTTCATCAGCACCGCCAACTGGTTTTCCAGCCAGCTCCACAGCCAGGCAGCCAGGGCATCGTCAGGCGCGATGTGCCAGGCACGGGCGGCCAGGGCCCAGCCCAGGGCCAGGTGTGGCTCGTCCAGCTGCGCCAGCAGGCGCCGGGCGTCGGCATCCAGCTCCGGCAGGCCTTCGAGCAGTTGCTTGAGGGAGTAGCCCATCTGCCGACTTTCCAGATACAGCTCGCGGGTTTCGCGGCTGGCGCGATGCTCCTCGCAGAGTTGCTGCAGGCGCTCCCAATCCTGCGCATCGGCGGCCCGACAGTGGGCCAGCAGCAAAGGCGCTTCGAAGCGCGCCAGGTTGAGCAGTAGCTGATCGCCGATCCAGCGTCGGGCGCTGTCCGGATCGCGGACCTGTCGCTGTTCCACGGCCATCTCCAGCCCCTGGGAATAGCTGTAGCCACCGATGGGCAGTTGAGGGCTGGCCAGGCGCAGCAGGGCCCATGCCGGATTCACGGGCGGATGCCGAACTGATGCAGGCGCGGCGGGTAGTTGAAGTCTGCATCGCCGTGATGCGAGTGGTGGTGCCCGCCGCCATAGGCGCCATGCTCTGGCTGGAAGGGCGCCTCGAGGGGAGTGGCGTTGGCGCCCAGCTGTTCGAGCATGGCCTTGAGCACGTAGTCATCCAGCAGCCGCAACCAGCCATCGCCCACTTGCAGGGCGACATGGCGATTCCCCAGGTGGTAGGCCGCGCGCGTCAGCTCGAAGGCATTGTGGCAGGTGACGTGGAGCAGGGTTTCGGCAAGGGCGCAGACCTTGACGATGCGTCCGTCCTCGGCGACCAGGAACTCGCCATCATGCAAGGGTGGTTGGCCACGCTCCAGGAACAGGCCGACATCTTCACCCGTGGCACTGAAGCAGCGCAGGCGACTTTTGCTACGCGCCTCGTAGGTCAGGTGCAGTTCGGCGGACCAGGTGGCCTGGGGGGCGGTTCGGCGGTGGATCACCAGCATCGGAAGGCTTCCAGCTATGAGCGATGCACAAGCCAGAGCAAGGGCCTTGCCAATCGCTCGGAGAAAAGGAAAACCCCTGGAACTGCGCCTGAAAAAGGGGCAAAACCTTGTTTTGTCTTGTTACAAATTAATGCGTCGAGCTGATTTATAGCACTGACTTGGTGCGCTGCAAATGTTTTTGCGGCAATCCGGTGCCGATCTTGCGGGCAGGCGAAAAGGCCCGTTCCAGAGCGGGGAGCATTCGTTTGGCGACGTTGCCGGGGTGGGGCGTTACTCGGTGCTGCCCAAGCCGTTCCAGTGCTTGAGCCCGATGAAGATGAAGCGCAGTTGCTGGGTCATCTTCGCTTGGGGCGTGAGGTGTTCAGGCAAGGCCTGGGGCGGCGGATCGATGATGTCCGGCAGCGTGGCGAACACGCTCTTGACCACCAGGTCGGCCATGACGCTGAGGTCGGCGGCATCGAGGTGTTGCAGCTTGGGCATCAGGCCCAGGTCGGCGGACAGGTCCGAGCTGATGTTTTCCCGCAGGCTGGCGATGGCTTGGCGTACCGGCAGCGAGCCGCCGTATTGCTCGCGGGCGAGAAACAGGAATTGCACGCGCTTGGCTTCCACTACATCGAGAAAGATCCGTACCGAGGCGTCGATGATGCCGCCCATGACGAATTCGTTATGGCGGACCAGGCGGATGGTTTCACGGAAGGTCTGGCCCACTTCGCTGACCAGTTCCAGGCCCAGCTGGTCCATATCGCTGAAGTGTCGGTAGAACCCGGTGGGGACGATGCCGGCGGCTTTCGCCACTTCCCGCAGGCTCAGGCTGCCGAAGCCTCGGCCACCTTCCATCAAATGCCTGGCGGCATCCATCAGGGCATTGCGGGTCTGTTGCTTCTGTTCGGCACGGGGCAGCATCGGCGAGGAAATTCTTTGCTCGGGGGAGAGCGGGGCACTCTAGCAAATCAACTTTGCCGGAGTCGAACTGGCGTCGAGCCAGGGCAGGCAAGGGCTGAGTCAGCCTCTTGAAAAGTCAAAAGCCCGATCCAGGGACCGGGCTTTTTTCTGGGCCACCATGGCCTCAGCTCGCAGCTTGATGACGTTCGGCCAGGCGATCGGCACCGCCTTCGGCAACGGTCTGGCCTTGTGGGGTACGGCTGTAGCCATCTTCGACCAGGCCTTTTTCTTCCAGGCGATCACGGCCACCTTCGGCAACGGTCTGGCCCTGTGGGGTGCGGCTGTAGCCATCTTCGACCAGGCCTTTTTCTTCCAGGCGATCACGGCCGCCTTCGGCAACGGTCTGGCCTTGTGGGGTGCGGCTGTAGCCATCTTCGACCAGGCCTTTCTCTTCCAGGCGATCACGGCCGCCTTCAGCTACGTTTTGACCTTGAGGGGTGCGGTCGTAGCCATCTTCGGCAACGTTCTGGCCCTGTGGAGTGCGGTCATAGCCATCGGCTGCGACTTTGTCGTTGCGTTCGATCAGGCGATCCGAGCCACCTTCGGCCAGGGTCTGGGTGAACACGCTGCTGTGGCTGGCCTGGATTTGCGGAGTCGCTTGTTCAGCGGCAGGCAGGGCAAAGGCGTTGGCGGCGAGGATCGATAAGGTCAAGCTTAAAAGGATGTGGCGTTTCATGATCGGTTGCTCCGTGGGAGGGCGAAAAATTGGGTACGGAGCTAATGTTACCGCCACAAAATCGATATAAAAGTTCATAAACACAATGATGATAATCAACAGAATTGATTGTTTGCCTCTGAGGCTCTAGCCCGGGCTTCTTCGCTGGCGGGGTCTTGCACTGGAGTGGGTAGTTTCGACTCACTGGTGCGCCAGAGAGGGGCAAAAGTCGGTAACACATGGTTGTCCGAATGGTCAGCAATCGATGCTTTTTCTCCTGTTCGGGCGTTTCGATTAAACCTGGGCAGGGTTTGTCAGTCGTAGTTTCACGGCCACCGGTTTTCCAGTGGCGTTTCACCTATGCGTCGTGGTTGGGCGCTCAGTTGTCATCAGGAGCCTCGTGCAATGACGCGCACTCGTAAAATTCTCTTTTGGATCGTCACCGGCCTGATCCTGCTACTGGCAGGGCTGGTGCTGGTCATCGCGTTCTTCGACTGGAACCGGGTCAAGCCCATCATCAATGACAAGGTGTCCCAGGAGCTGCACCGACCGTTCGCGATCAATGGCGATTTGTCGGTGGCCTGGCAGCGCGAACCCGACGAGGGCGGCTGGCGGGCGTGGATACCCTGGCCCCATGTCGTGGCCCAGGACTTGTCCCTGGGCAACCCGGACTGGTCCAAGGCCCCGCAGATGGTCAGCCTCAAGCGGGTTGAACTGCGAATCTCGCCCCTGGCACTGCTGGTGCAGCAGGTGAGCATCCCGCGTATCGATCTCACCGAGCCGGAAGTCGCCCTGCAGCGGCTGGCGGATGGACGCGCCAACTGGACCTTCAAGTTCGATCCGCAGGAGCCCGATGCCGAGCCCTCCAAGTGGAGCGTGGATATCGGCGCCATTGGTTTCGACAAGGGCCATGTGACCCTGGATGACCAGAACCTCAAGACCCGCCTGGACCTGCAAGTGGAGCTGCTCGGCCAGCCCATTGCGTTCAGCGATATCGTCGGCGAGAGCGAAGCCAAGCGAGTGGCCGAGCAAGGAGGGGAACCCCAGGCCTATGCCTTTGCCCTCAAGGTCAAGGGCCAGTACCACGGGCAGAAGCTCGCTGGCAGCGGCAAGATCGGTGGCCTGCTGGCGCTCAAGGATGCCAGCAAGCCCTTCCCGCTCCAGGCCCAGGCGCAGATCGGTGATTCACGCATCGAGCTGCGCGGCAGCCTGACCGATCCCTTGAATCTCGGCGCCCTGGACCTGCGCCTGAAGTTGGTAGGCTCCAGCCTGGGCAACCTTTATCCGTTGACTGGGGTGACCTTGCCCGATTCGCCGCCGTACTCCACCGATGGGCGCCTGACCGCCAAACTGCACGACCCGGCAGGTGCGGCCTTCAGCTACAAGGATTTCAACGGCAAGATCGGTGAGAGCGACATCCACGGCAGCCTGGCCTACGTGGCCAGCCAGCCGCGGCCCAAGCTCAGTGGTGCACTGGTTTCCAATCAACTGTTGTTCAGTGACCTGGCTCCGCTGATCGGTGCCGACTCCAATGCCAAGCAGAAGGCCCGGGGAGGCGAAAGCAAGCAGCCGACGGACAGGGTGTTGCCGGTCGAGGAGTTCCGTACCGAGCGCTGGCGCGATATGGACGCCGATGTGGAATTCACCGGCAAGCGTATCGTCCACAGCGCCGAACTGCCCTTCACCGACCTCTACACGCACCTGGTGCTCAATGACGGCCAGCTCAGCCTCGAACCCCTGCGCTTCGGTGTCGCCGGTGGCAAGCTCGATGCCCAGATACGACTCAACGGCCATGCCACCCCGCTGGAGGGGCGGGCTCGGTTGACGGCTCGCAACTTCAAGCTCAAGCAGTTGTTCCCCACCTTCGAACCCATGAAGACCAGCTTCGGCGAACTCAACGGCGACGCCGATATCGCCGGGCGCGGCAACTCGGTGGCGGCCCTGCTGGGCAGTGCCAATGGCGACCTGAAGATGCTGATCAACGATGGCGCCATCAGCCGCAGCCTGATGGAGATCGCCGGGCTCAACGTCGGCAACTATGTGGTTGGCAAGCTGTTTGGCGACAAGGAAGTGAAGATCAATTGTGCCGCTGCCGACTTTGGCATCAAGACCGGCCTGGCCACCTCGCGGCTGTTCGTCTTCGATACCGAGAACGCCATCATCTACATCGATGGCACCGCCAACATGGCCACCGAGCAACTGGACCTGACCATTACCCCCGAATCCAAGGGGCTGCGCCTGTTCTCCCTGCGTTCGCCGCTCTATGTCCAGGGCAAGTTCATCAAGCCCAGCGCCGGGGTCAAGGCCGTGCCATTGGTATTGCGTGGTGCGGGGATGGTGGCGCTGGGGGTGATCGCGGGCCCGGCGGCGGGGCTGCTGGCCCTGGTGGCGCCAAGCAACGACGAGCCCAACCAGTGCGCGCCGCTGTTGCAACAAATGCGTTCGGGCAAGGCCCCGGCCACGGTCAAACCGAGCAAGTAGGCCGAGGATGAGGCTCCCGCCCCTGCTGCTGGCGCTGGCAGGGACGGAGAGGGCCTACAGGTCCTGGAGGATATCCGCCATGTCGTCGGCGTGCTCTTCTTCCTGGGCCAGGATCTCCTCGAACAAGCGGCGGGTGGTGGGGTCCTTGTCCCCGATGTACTGGATGATCTCGCGGTAGCTGTCGATGGCGATCCGCTCGGCCACCAGGTCCTCGTAGACCATTTCCTTGAGGGTGTTGCCCGCCACGTACTGGGCGTGGGAGTGGCGGGACAGCAGGTCGGGGTCGAACTCCGGCGCGCCACCGAGCTGGACGATGCGCTCGGCCAGCTTGTCGGCGTGCTCGGCTTCCTGGGTCGCATGTTCGAGGAATTCACTGGCCGCCACGCTGGCCTTGAGGCCGTTGGCCATGAAGTGATGGCGCTTGTAGCGCAAGACGCAGACCAGCTCGGTGGCCAGCGACTCATTGAGCAGGCGCAGTATCTCTTCGCGATCGGCGTTGTAGCCCTCGGTCACGGCGCCGTTTTCCACATGGCTGCGCGCCCGTTTGCGCAAGGTATTCACATCGGACAAATGCATCTCGCTCATCTCGATCTCCTGGGGGCTGATCCGTTTTGCGCCAGGCTCTGGTGGCCTGGTCGCTACCTAGGGTGTGAGTGGCGGGCGCGGTAAAAAGTTTTATCGGATCTGCCGGCGGGCAAGGGGATGGGCTCAACTGCGTGCCAGCGGCGGGTGTCCGGCATGCAGCGCTTGGTGCTGCAACCAGTGAAGGAACGCTCGTACCGGCGGGTGGCGTTCGCGTCCGGGGACGCACAGAGCGCTGTAGCCGGCGCCACCGACCTGGATTTCTGGCCGGTAGGCCTGCAACAGGCCACTGGCGACGCTTTGCGATACCAGGATGTTGCTCGCCAGTACCAGGCCCTGGCCAGCGATGGCGGCCTGCAGGGCGTACTGCTCCTCGTCATAGGAGCGCACCAGCGACTGTTCGTCGAACCAGTTTTCCCCGGCCTGGGCACACCAGGCCTGCCAGCCATCGGCATACAGCGTGGAGTTGCGCCAGTGCACGCTGATCAGGGTCGGCCGCTCGTGCCGGGCCAGGGCGACCTGTTGTGGCGCGCCATAGACCGCGAAGCGTTCGTCGAACAGGCACAGGCCATGAAGGTTCAGGTAGCCGTCCAGGCTGTAGCGGATCGCCACGTCGATGCTGGCGTCCTGCTGCAGGTCCACCACTTCGCACTGGGTATCCAGGCGCAGGTTGATACCGGGGTGCTGGGCGTAGAAATGCCCCAGGCGCGGGACCAGCCACAGGGCGGCAAACGCCGCGGTGGTGGATACCGTCAACTGTGCGTTGTCGGGCTTGGGGCGCAGCGTGTCGACACTTTGCGCCACGTCCAGCAGGGCGCTGTGCAGGCTATGGAACAGGCGCTCGCCGGCCGCCGTCAGGCGTACCTGGCGTGGCAGGCGCTCGAACAGCGGTACGCCCAGCCAGTGTTCCAGGCTGCGGATCTGATGGGACACCGCCGTGGGCGTCACCGACAGGTCATCGGCGGCCTCCTTGAAGCTCGACAAGCGCGCGGCGGACTCGAAGGTACGCAGCGAGGTCAGGGGCAGATGGGCAAACATGGGACGCTCCATGGATGATATGAATTCATCTGTATCAACTTAAATTCGTTTGTTGAGACTGTGTGCTGGCCCTAGCTTTAGCGCGAAACAGAGGCGGTATCAAGGCCGCCTAGGTTATTCGCCAGGAGAGAGGTCAGATGAGTAAAGTTCTTGCAATTCATGGCAGTCCGCGGGGGGAGCGTTCCCATAGCCGGCGCTTGGCCGACACCTTCCTGGAGGCCTGGCAGCGCGCCAACCCCCAAGGCCAATTGACCCGTCGCGAAGTCGGGCGCGGGTCGTTGCCCCATGTCAGCGAGGCATTCATTGCGGCGGCGTTTTATCCACAGCCCGAGGCCCGCCCGCTGTCGATGCAGGCCGACCTGGCCTTGAGCGACGAACTGGTGGACGAGTTGCTCGGCCACCAGCGGCTGGTGATCTCGGCTCCGATGCATAACTTCAGCGTTCCCAGCGGCATCAAGGCCTGGGTCGACCACATCGTGCGCCTGGGGCTGACCTTCAACACCCAGCTGGACAACGGCGTGGCCCATTATCAGCCGCTGGTACACGGCAAGAAGGTGCTGGTCATCACCAGCCGTGGCGGTGGTGGCTTTGGGCCGGGAGGCGAGCACGAAGCGATGAACCACGCCGACCGCTGGCTGCGCACGGCCCTGGGCTTCATTGGCATCGAGGATGTCACGGTGATCGCCGCCGAAGGCGAGGAGTCGCTGCCCGAGCGTTTCCAGCAATCCTGCGCCGAGGCCCAGCAGCAGTTGCTGGCCCTGGCCCGGCACTTCTGAGGAGAGACCATGGCCTGGGTATTCCTGTTATTGGCCGCGGCCTTCGAAGTCACCTTCGCCATGGGCATGAAGTACGCCGAGGGTTTTACCCGGCCCTGGCCTTCGGTGGTGACGGTGGTGGCGGCCATCGCCGGCATCTACTTCCTGACCCTGGCCATGCGCGAGCTGCCGGTCAGCGTGGCTTACCCGATCTGGACCGCCATCGGCTCCCTGGGCACGGTGCTGTTGGGGTGCTTGCTGCTGGGAGAGAGCCTGTCGGCGGTCAAGCTGGTGTCGGTGGCTTTGATTGTGGCCGGGGTGATCGGGCTCAAGTAGGCCAGTCCTTGTCATATCGCCGTCGCCGGACTGTCACAAGGACTGACGGCGGCCTTGGTTATGGTCTAGTTTTCAGCCTGGCCCATCGCCCTGCACAAGGATGTTCCGCATGTCCCAAGAGCTTGCCACGCGTTATCCCCTGGTCCTGGTGCCCGGCATGCTCGGATTTGTCCGCTTGCTGCTGTACCCCTACTGGTACGGGATCATTCCGGCGTTGCGCGGTGGTGGCGCCCAGGTCTTTGCGGTGCAGGTTTCGCCGCTCAATTCCAGTGAAGTGCGCGGCGAACAATTGTTGTTGCAGATCCAGCAAATCATGGCGCGGACCGGTGCTTCACGGGTCAACCTGATCGGCCATAGCCAGGGGGCGCTCACCGCTCGCTACGCAGCGGCCAGGCAGCCGCAGTGGGTGGCCTCGGTGACTTCGGTGGCCGGCCCCAATCATGGCTCCGAACTGGCGGATTACCTGCAGCGGCACTCGCCTGCCCATAGCCTGCGCGGGCGCATGCTGAGCAGGTTGTTGCGAGGGCTATCGGCGCTGATGACGCTGCTTGAGACCGGCTACCGCGGACCGAAGCTGCCCGCAGACATCCATGCCTCGCACCAGTCGCTGACAAGCGAGGGCGTGGCGCTGTTCAACCGCCAGTATCCCCAGGGCCTGCCGCCGGCCTGGGGCGGCCAGGGGGCCGCGGAAGTGGATGGTGTGCGCTACTACTCCTGGTCCGGCACCCTGCAACCGGGGAGGACCAATCGCGGTTGGAACCTGCTCGACGGCTCCAGCCGCAGTTGTCGCCTGTTCGCTCGGACCTTCGTACGTGAGGCCGGGCAGTGCGATGGCATGGTCGGGCGCTACAGCTCGCACCTGGGCCTGGTGATCGGCGACGACTACCCGTTGGATCACTTCGACATCGTCAACCAATCCCTGGGGCTGGTGGGCAAAGGTGCCGAACCGATCCGCCTGTTCGTCGAGCACGCCCGGCGCCTCAAGGCTGCCGGGCTCTGAGTGGTCGCGCAGGTGCTTCAGGCCTCGCACGCTCGCCGCCCCAGTACCTGGGTCCAGCGCTCCGACAGCAGCACCCCGCCCAGGGTCAGGACCCCTCCCACCAGGTGGAACCAGGCCAACTGCTCGTGCAGTACCACGGCGGCGATCAATGCGGTGATCAAGGGCAGCAGGTTGAAGAACAACGTGGTCCGGCTCGGTCCCAGGCGCACCACCGCCTGCATCCAGGCCAGTGGCGCGAGCACCGAGGCCAGCAGGCAGGCATAGAGCACCAGCGGAATGTTCTGCGCAGTCAGGCCTGCCTTCGGCGATGCCAGGAACAGCGGCAGCAGTACCAGCACGGCCACCAGTACCTGCAGGTACAACAGCAGCAGGGGCGGCAGGCGCAACTGCCATTTCTTCAGCAGGGTGCTGTAGACCGCATAGGCCAGGGTAGCGACCAGCATCATCGCGTCCCCCAGGTTGAGCCCGTGTTGCAACAGCGTGGCCAGGCTGCCGGACGACACCACCACCAGCACGCCGGCGAAGGACAGTACCGCTCCCACCAGGGCTCCGGCAGTCAGGCGCTGGCCCAGGGCAGCAATGGCCATGGCCAGGGACATCAGCGGCATCAGCGAAAGGATGATGCCCATGTTGGTGGCCGAGGTCAGCGCTGCGGCGAAGTAGGCCAGGCTCTGGTACACCGCCATGCCCAGCACCCCGAGAACGAAGATTCGTCCCAGATTGGGACGGATCACCGACCAGTGGCGGCGCAGCGGCCCGAGCATGAAGGGGGTGAACAGCAGGCCCGCCAGCAGCCAGCGGTAGAAACCGATCTCCGCTGGAAAGATCGCGCCTACGGCGAGTTTGTTGATGACGGTATTGCCGGCCCAGATGAAGACGGCCAGTAATGGATAAGCGTATTGCATGGGAACAGCCAGGAAGTTGGTGAGGGCTGATTATCCTCTTGTCCGGATCAAGGCCTATACTGCGAACCGGACAACCCGCCCCTGCATCCGGACAGCATGAGTAAAAAACACATCGACCTGCTGGATTTCCACGGCCTGCCCGCGCCGGTGTATTTCCGCTATGCCGACTTCGCCGCCCACAGCCACGCCCTGGAGCACCGTCATCCCTGGGGTTGCCTGGAATACTCGGCCCACGGTGTGATGCACATGGAGATCGCCGGCCGGCGCTTCATGTCGCCGCCGCAGTACGCCGTCTGGGTGCCGCCGCACACCGCCCACAGTTTCTACACCAGCCAGCCGATCAACTACCGGGCGGTACTGCTGGCGCCGGAGCTGTGCCGCGATCTGCCACAACAGGGCTGTACCCTGAGCATCAGCGAGATTCTCAAGGCGATCCTCAAGGACTTCGCCGCGCGGGATGTACAGATCCCCGAGGGCGAAGCCGACCAGCGCCTGGCCCAGGTGCTGCTGGACCAGTTGCGCCAGGCCCCGGTGCATACCTGCTACCTGCCCTACGCCAGCAGCCCCGACCTGCTGCGGGTGCTCCAGGCGCTGCAGGCCGAGCCCGGCAACGACCAACCTCTGGCCCACTGGGCGCAACAAGCCCATGTCAGCGAGCGAACCCTGGCCCGGCAGTTCGTCCGCGAGTTGGGCATGAGTTTTGGGCAATGGCGCCAGCGCCAGCGCTTCCTCGCCTCGATCCAGGCCCTGGAGAGTACGCGCAGCGTCCAGGAGATTGCCTTCGACATGGGCTACAGCACGGCCTCGGCGTTCATCGCCATGTTCCAGCGCCAGGCCGGTTGCACTCCCGAGCAGTACCGTCGGGCCGGCCTGCAGAACAGGTGAAGGTGTAACAGGCTTTGTCTACACTGCGCTGGAGGCCGTGCCCTTCGGTGCGGTGACAAGGAGAAAACTCCATGAAGATGCTGCGTATTCCTTTGCTGATGGTCGGCCTGCTGCTCTGCTCCCAGGGTTTTGCCGCCACCGCCCAGCAGAACAAGATGACCACCTGCAATGCCGAGGCCACGACCAAGAGCCTCAAGGGCGACGAGCGCAAGGCCTTCATGAGCACCTGCCTCAAGGCTGCCCCGGCCGCTGCCGCGACGCCTTCCACGCCTCAGGAAAGAATGAAGACCTGCAACGCCGACGCCACGGCCAAGACGCTCAAGGGTGATGCACGCAAGGCGTTCATGAGCGATTGCCTGAAGAAAAAGTAAGCACGGATCGATAGGGGCAGGGTGCCGAGCAATGGCTTCGCCCCTGGCCCCTGTTCGACAGGGCGGTCGTCCGTTGCCTGTCGTTCACGGGCATGAACGCATGCCGACCTGGACAGGCCCGCATGCGCGCTGCGCGGCTCTCCCGTGAAGGCTGGCAGGACCCTCGTCCATGGCGCTGCCCAGGTACCCACCGCCCCTGGCCAAGCCGACTGAACCTTCGCCTACCACACCACTCTAGTACCCATGCAAGCCCTTGCCCCTGGGGTGCTTGCCACTATTCCTGAGGGGGGAAGGCTGGCAGACTGCCGATCTTTTCCCGCTGTTTGTCTTGAGGCTATATGCCAGCGTTTTCACAGCGTCACCTGTTGTTCATCAGTTGGATCATTATCTTTGGCGGCCTGTTGCTGGCCCTGCCGTTGCGGCTGTTGCCCAGCCTGCTGGCGGGCCTGCTGGTGTTCGAACTGGTGAACATGCTGACCCCGCAACTGCAGCGGCTGATCGAGGGCCGGCGCGCGCGTTGGCTGGCGGTGGCCCTGCTCGGCACCCTGGTGGTCAGCCTGCTGACCCTGCTGTTCGCCGGAGCCATCAGTTTCCTGTTGCATGAGGCGGAGAATCCCGGTGCTTCGCTGGGCAAGTTCATGCTGGTGGTGGACAAGGCCCGGGGCCAACTGCCGCCATTCCTCGACTCCTACCTGCCGGCTAGCGCTGCCGAGTTCCAGGCGGCCATCGGCGCCTGGGCCAGCAAGCACCTGAGCGAGTTGCAACTGGTGGGCAAGGACGCCGCGCACATGTTCGTGACGCTGCTGATCGGCATGGTGCTGGGGGCGATCATCGCCTTGCAGCGCATCCCCGACCTGACCAAGCGCAAGCCCCTGGCGGCGGCCCTGTTCGACCGCCTGCACCTGTTGGTCCAGGCGTTTCGCAACATCGTCTTCGCGCAGATCAAGATTTCCCTGCTCAACACCTTCTTCACCGGGATCTTCCTGGCCCTGGTGCTGCCGATGTTCGGGGTCAAGCTGCCGCTGACCAAGACCCTGATCGTGCTGACCTTCCTGCTGGGGCTGCTGCCGGTGATCGGCAACCTGATCTCCAACACCCTGATCACCATCGTCGGGCTGTCGCTGTCGATCTGGGTGGCGGTGGCGGCCCTGGGCTACCTGATCGTGATCCACAAGTTGGAATACTTCCTCAACGCACGGATCGTCGGTGGGCAGATCAGCGCCAAGTCCTGGGAGCTGCTGCTGGCGATGCTGGTGTTCGAAGCGGCGTTCGGCCTGCCGGGGGTGGTGGCAGGGCCGATCTACTACGCCTACCTGAAAAGCGAATTGAAGCAGGTGGGCCTGGTTTAGGACGGCAGCCACAAGCCGCAAGCTTCAAGTCGCAAGCTAAAGCCGATCCGCTCCTGCTTCTACTTGTGGCTTGCGGCTTGAAGCTTGCCGCTGCCTTTACCCGTAGCGCTTCTTGGCCTCGATCGCCAGGCCGCTGCCGATGCTGCCGAAGATGTTGCCTTCCACATGCCGGGCATTGGGTAGCATGGCCGCCACGCTCTGGCGCAGGGCTGGAATACCGCTGGAACCACCGGTGAAGAACACCGTGTCGACCTGGCCCACGCTGACATTGGCATCGCCGAGCAGCTGGGTGACGCTGGTGCGGATGCGCTCCAGCAGGTTGTCGATGGACGATTCGAACAGGGCCCGGGTCAGGTCGACGCTCAGGTCGCGCTCGATGCGGTCCAGGGGCACCAGGCGGTTGTCGGCGTGGGTCAGCTGGATCTTGGTTTCTTCCACTTCCATGGCCAGCCAGTGGCCGGCGCGCTGCTCGATCAGCTTGAACAGCCGGTCGATGCCGCCAGTGTCCTCGATGTCATAGCGCATGCTGCCCAAGGCCAGCTGCGACTTTTGCGAATACACCGAGTTGATGGTGTGCCAGGTCGCCAGGTTCATGTGGTGGCTGGTGGGCATGTAGGCGCCGCTTTTCATGCGGCTGCCATAACCGAACAACGGCATCACCCCGGCCAGGGACAGTTGCTTGTCGAAGTCGGTACCGCCCACATGCACGCCGCCGGTGGCGAGGATGTCGTCGTGGCGGTTGTCGACGCCACGGCGCTCGGGGGACAGGCGCACCAG
>MCNE01000048.1_pt1 | contig 49534 bp, 40 predicted proteins | sample 778201 | NCBI WGS metagenome assembly MCNE01 (sample SAMN04296813, study PRJNA304217) | bioreactor metagenome | isolation source: sewage enriched with benzalkonium chloride | place: Turkey: Istanbul urban wastewater treatment plant | reverse complement strand
AAGCATGCCGAACGCACCACGCTGGCGCTGATCCTGCCCGCCGATGCCCTCGGTGCCCTGATCGAACGCTTCGCCGGGCTGGCGCTGGAGATTCCCAAGGCTGACCACTTCTGCCGGCAGATCCGCAACCAGCACATCCAGCTGGAAAGCATGGGGGGCATTTCCCGCAGCGTGCTGGCGGACAAGTACGGCCTGAGCCTCAGGCAAATCGGCAATATCCGCCGCCTGGATGCCAATCCTTCCCGTTAATCGAACGCCAGCATCCAGGACGTGCTCGGGGGAGTCAGAGCACGTCCTGTCCATAAGCCCACCAGGAATCAGGCCAGGGCCACTGCAGATCGACGATTTCAGGGCTTGAGCTTCACCGAGCGCCAGTCGCTGGCCTCGATCAACCCGAGCATCTTCGGGGTGCCGTTGAGGGTGTCGGTGGAAACGAACATGGCCGCGCCGTAGCCCAAGGTCGGAGTCGACAGGTTCAGGTCCTTGTCCATTTGCGTCATGCATTCGCTGTGGGTTACCAGCACCAGGTTGCGCCCGGCAACCTTATGCGCCAGCGCATCGCGCAGCATGCTGCCCCGGCAGTTGAACAACCAGTTGTCACCGCTGCTGACCTTGCTGAACATGAAGCCAGCGGTCTGCGCCGTACGGGTCAGCGGACTGTTGTAGATATCGGTATGTTCCAGGCCCAGTTGTTCGAACCTGGCGCCTAGGGCAACCGCTACTTCACGGGCGCGGTCGGTGATGCCGTCGGCCGGCCCCAGGCATGGGGCATTGGAACGGTCGCAGCGTTCCACATGGCGTACCAGGACGATCATGTCGCCCTTGGCCCAACCGCTGGCCAACGCCTTGACCCCGGCCGCGTTGTCGCGGGTCAGGTCAGGCACCTGGGCCGGCCTGAACAGATACAGGCTCGATAAAAGCACCAGGAGAGCTCCCAGCAACAGCATCAGGGGCTTTTTGTAACGGGCCACGGCCCCCCGCAGGAAGGGACGCTTGGCCACCACGAACATCTGTCTTGTTGTCACAGTCCAGCCGCCCTTTCCAAAGTGATTCATTGCGTTGAGCAGCTCGTGCCAAGGCTACAAAAACCTGATGACAGTTGAGCGCTGCCGCCTGCCTTGGGCAGCGACGCAAAGACTCTAGGGCGGGCTCCGTGGGGGCGCGGTGAAATGAATGTGAAAAAAAGCTCAACGGACCGGCGGTTCATCCCGCAAAATAGCCGTCAAAACCTGAAACATTGTCTTGGCGCAATACCGACGAAATCGTTTCAGCTATGGCACATCCCGCCGATACATCCCCTACAAAACACCCTGCTGGTCACCAAGAACAACAATCTTCCGGCCAACTGAGATCAAGAAGCGCTACGTTCCTGGAGGAATTCAATGAATAGTTGGTTTGCCAACATCAGCGTCAACCTTAAGCTGGGCCTGGGCTTCGGCCTGGTCCTGGCCCTGACCACCGTTCTTGCACTGACCGGCTGGACCAGCCTGGGCGGTCTTATCGACCGCAGCAACTGGATGAGCGACATCACCCAGTTGAACATCGGCCTGACCAAGCTGCGGGTCACCCGCCTGCAGTACATGCTGGCCAACGGCGACGAAACTGCCGCCCAGGGCGTGCAGAACACCCTGGACGATTTCAGCGCCCAGCAGAAAAAGCTCCTGGCCTCGTTCCAGAGCCCGGAAAACATCAAGCTCCTGCAAGGCCTGGGCGCGACCATCGCCGCCTACCAGGACTCGCTGAACAAGATGCGCAACGCCTACCGCACCGGCGACGCTGCTCGTCTGGCGATGAACCAGAACGCCGAACGCGCCAATGACCTGATCAACGGAATCAACACCTGGGTCAAGCAGCTTCCCCTGAGCAACGAGCGCTTCGAGCAGTTCCAGGCCATCACCCAGGCCAAGGAAGCCTTCCAGCTGGCCCGCTATGAAGTGCGTGGCTACGTCACCACCAACAACCCGAACACCGAACAGAAAGCCGTCACCGAGCTCAACGCCGCGATTGCCGAAATGGATCAGCTCAAGGCCCATTTCAGCGTCACCCAGCGTGATGCCCTGCAACAGCTGGAAACAGCCCTGAGTGGCTACCGCAGCTCGCTGCAGGACTTCAAGGTGGCCTTTACCAGCGCCGTGCAGGCACGCAAGGAAATGACCGACCAGGGCGCCGATATCGTCGAGCGCAGCGATGCCCTGTATCAGATCCAACTGGATCGCCGCGACATCGAAAGCACCCAGGCCCGCAGCCTGCAATTGACCAGCACCCTGCTGGTGCTGCTGGTGGGCGTATTGGCCGCGGTGATCATCACCCGCCAGATCACCCGCCCACTGCGCGAAACCCTGACCGCTGTCGAGCGCATTGCCTCCGGCGACCTGACCCAGGATATGCACATCACTCGGCGCGACGAACTGGGCGTGCTGCAACAAGGTATCGCCCGCATGGGCGTGACCCTGCGCGAGCTGATTGGTGGCATCCGCGACGGCGTGACCCAGATCGCCAGCGCCGCCGAAGAATTGTCGGCTGTGACCGAGGAAACCAGCGCCGGGGTCAACAGTCAGAAAGTCGAGACCGACCAGGTAGCCACCGCCATGCACGAGATGACCGCCACCGTGCAGGAAGTCGCGCGCAACGCTGAAGAGGCTTCCCAAGCGGCTTCGGCTGCCGACGGCGAAGCTCGCGAAGGCGATAAGGTCGTGGCCCAGGCCATCGAGCAGATCGAACGCCTGGCCAGCGAAGTGGTGCGTTCCACTGACGCCATGACCGTGCTGCAACAGGAAAGCGACAAGATCGGCAGCGTCATGGACGTGATCAAGGCCGTGGCCGAGCAGACCAACCTGCTGGCCCTGAACGCCGCCATCGAAGCCGCCCGCGCCGGTGAAGCCGGCCGCGGTTTCGCCGTGGTCGCCGACGAGGTCCGGGCCCTGGCCCAGCGCACCCAGAAGTCCACCGAGGAAATCGAGGAACTGGTGGCCGGCCTGCAGAACGGCACCCAGCAAGTGGCGACCGTGATGCAAAACAGCCGCGTGCTGACCGACAGCAGCGTCGAGCTGACCCGCAAGGCCGGTGCCTCCCTGGAAAACATCACCCGCACGGTGTCCAACATCCAGTCGATGAACCAGCAGATCGCCGCCGCGGCCGAAGAACAGAGCGCCGTGGCCGAGGAAATCAGCCGCAGCATCATCAACGTGCGCGACGTGTCGGAACAGACCGCCGCCGCCAGCGAGGAAACCGCTGCCTCCAGCGTCGAGTTGGCCCGCCTGGGCGGCCAACTGCAAATGATGGTCAGCCACTTCCGCGTCTGACTTGTGCCCCATGGCCGCCGCCTTTGAACAAGGCTGGCGGTCATGTGCAGGACGCCAGATACCCGGCGCACGCAAGGTGCGCCACGCCTGGATGCTCGACTTCTGTAGCCGCAGCCTGCGGCAGCGGCTACAAGAGGCGGGGTGAGCAGGCATTTACAGCGCGCGCGGTTTGCCCTTACCTTTCCCGGTCTGCATCCTGCTGTCCGAAGGATTCGTTGCCAGGAACCCAATCATGCCCAGCCTCGGTTTTACCTCGGTCCCGCCCCTGCTCAAGTACCTGCTCTATGCCGAGCAACTGGGCATCGCCACGGAACCGGCGCTGGCAGCCGCCGGCTTGCAAGCCGAGCAACTGAACGACACCAGCCTGCGCCTGCCGGTGGAGGTCCACGAACGCCTGCTGGACTACTTCTGCCTGCACTCGGGCGACCCTTTGTTCGGGCTCAATTCAGCACGTTTCGTCAAACCCAACTCCTGGAACGTACTGGGCTACATCACCATGAACTGCGCGACCCTGGGCGAAGCCATGGCGCGCATCATGCCGTTCGAAAAACTGGTGGGGGACATGGGTACCAGCCGCGCCGAGGTGGCAGGCGACGAGGTACGCCTGGTCTGGAGCTGCCGCCACCAGCGCCCGGACATCCGCCGGCACCTGGTGGAAAACGTGCTCGCCTCCTGGTTGCTGTATGCCCGCTGGATCGCCGATTCGCAGTTGTCGCCGCGCGCCGTGTGGTTCGAGCACCCGCTGCCGGAGCCAGCCCAGGTCGAGCAATACGAAGCGCTATTGGGCTGCCCGGTGCTGTTCCAGCAGCCCTGCTCGGCCCTGGTGGCGCCGCTGAACTACCTGCAACTGCCCTTGCGCCAGGCCGATGCGCGCCTGCTCAAGACCCTGGAAGACCATGCCCAGGCGATGATGGCCTCGTTGGCCGATGCACCGGTGGCGCTGCAGGTGCAGGGCGTCCTGCGCCAATTGCTCAAGGATGGCCTGCCGCGCAAGGAACAAGTGGCCGAGCAACTGTCGGTATCGGTAAGCACCTTGCAGCGCCAATTGCTCAAGGACGGAACGTCCTACCAGCAGATTCTCGATGACCTGCGCCAAGAGTTGGCCGAGCACTATCTACGGCACAGCGAGCTGTCGATCCACGACATCGCCGATCGCCTGGGCTTCACCGAACCCCGTTCGTTCCACCGCAGCTTCAAGACCCGCACCGGCCTGACCCCGGGCCAATTTCGCCAGGCCGCCCTCCCCACCACACAGGCCTGACCCGCATCAGGCACTGATGGTATTGGTGAATACCAACCGGTTACCGAAAGGATCGCTGATGGTCATGTCCTGGCTTCCCCAGGGCATGGCCTGGATCTGCGGGTGGGAGAATGGATACTGCTTGGCCAGCAACCCTTGCTGGAAGGCTTCCAGTTCATCGGTTTCGATACGCAGTGCCGCACCAGGGGTGCAGTCGCCATGGTACTCACTCAGGTGCAGCACGCACTCGCCCCGGGAGACCTGCATGTACAGCGGCAGATCGGTCTCGAAGCGATGCTGCCAATCGAGGCTGAAGCCCAGGAAGTCCAGGTAAAACTCCCGGGCCTTGGCTTCATCGAAGATCCGCAGGACGGGGGTGGTTTTGCCAAAGCTCATTGCGTGACTCCCTGACTGGAAACAGGTCGCTGAGAGCGACCCCGATTGCCAGCACTTCGGCGCCACGCGGGCTTTCTTTAATGTCAATACGCCACCATTGTGACGGCGATCAACAAATCAGCCTGGCGTCCCGAACCCCTGGCGCAAATCGCCCTCCCGGGGCAGGAAGCGCCCATGGCGCTGCTCGCTGGCCTGGCCGGCGGCATAACTGCTCACGCCATTGACCCAGACCCCGTCGATCCCCTGGGCCGGGCGCCGTGGTTCCTGGAAATCGGCCACGTCCCGGACCCGCTCGGGATCGAACAGCACCAGGTCGGCCCAATAGCCTTCGCGGATCTCGCCGCGCTGGCGCAGGCCGAAGCGCGCCGCCGACAGGCCGGTCATCTTGTGCACCGCAGTGTGCAGCGGGAATAACCCCAGGTCGCGACTGAAGTGGCCCAGCACCCGGGGAAAGGCGCCCCATAACCGGGGATGGGGGAACGGGTCTTCCGGCAGGCCATCGGAGCCGACCATCGTCAGCGGGTGGGCGAGGATGCGCCGCACGTCGCTTTCGTCCATGCCGTAGTACACCGCTCCCGCCGGTTGCAGGCGCTTGGCGGCGGCCTGCAGATCCAGGCCCCAGTCGGCGGCGATCTGCGCCAGGTCGCGTCCGCCCTGCTCGGGATGCGGTGTGGACCAGGTGATGGTGATGCGATAGGCATCGGTGACCTGCTTGAGGTCCAGGGTCGAGGAGCTGGCGGCATAGGGATAGCAATCGCAGCCCACCGGATGCTCCTGCGCCGCCTGCTCCAGGGCCGCCAGCAGTTGCGGGCTGCGCCCCCAGTTGCCGGCGCCGGCGCACTTGAGGTGGGAGATGATCACCGGTGCCCGCGCCGAACGGCCGATCAGAAAGGCTTCGTCCATGGCCTCCAGCACCGGCTCGAACTCGCTGCGCAGATGCGTGGCATACAGCGCGCCGAAGGCCGTCAACTCCTCGGCCAATTGCCGCACCTCATCGGTTTTCGCGCAGAAGGCGCTGGCGTAGGCCAGCCCGGTGGACAGGCCCAGGGCGCCCTGCTCCAGGCTGTCGCGCAATTGCTCGCGCATGGCCGCGATTTCGCTAGCGGTGGCCGTGCGGTACAGGTCCGCCAGGTGGTTGCTGCGCAGGGCGGTATGCCCCACCAGGGCCGCGACATTCACCGCCGGGCGGGCCGCATCCACCGCCGCGCGGTAGTCGGCGAAACGCGGGTAGACGAACATCTCGCGCTGCCCCAGCAGGTTCATCGGGTCCGGCGGATCGCCCTTGAGGGTCACCGGCGCGGCGCTGATGCCGCAGTTACCCACCACCACCGTGGTCACCCCCTGGCTGAGCTTGGGCAGCATCTGCGGCTGGCGGATCACCACCGTGTCGTCATGGGTGTGCACGTCGATGAAGCCCGGGGCCAGCACGCGGCCGGCGGCATCGATCTCGACCTCGGCGAGCGCGCCGGCCAGTTCGCCGATGCGCTGGATGCGCCCGTCGAGGATGGCCAGGTCGGCGCGATAGCCGGGACGGTCGCTGCCGTCGATGACCAGGGCATTGCGGATCAGGGTGTCGTAGCGCATGTCAGTCTCCCAGGGGCAGGCTGTCGGCGCCGCCACGGTAATGGTCCAGGGCCAGCTTGATCCTGCGCAGGCGCTCTTGATTGTCGTCGGGCATGGCCAGGGCCAGCTCCGTGGCCAACACGTCGATGGCCAGCAGCATGCCGTAGCGGGCGGCGGTGGGTTTGTAGATGAACGAGGTCTCGGCGCTGTGCAGTGGCAACAGCACGTCCGCCAGCCCGGCCAGGGGCGAGTCGGGCAAGGTAATGGCGAGCACGGCGGCGCCGTAGCTGCGGGCCAGGGTCACCGCGTCCAACAGTTCCGGGGTGAGGCCGCTGAGGGAACAGGCGATCACTGCGTGTTGCGGTCCCAGGGAGGCGGCGGTCACCCGCATCATCACCGGGTCATGGCAGGCGGCGATGCAGTAGCCCAGGCGCACCAGGCGCACCTGCAACTCGGCGCTGCACAGGGTTGAACAGCCACCGGTGCCGAAGGCGTGGATCATCCGCGCGCGGCCCAGCAGGCGCACCGCATCGGCGAATTGCGCCCCCTCGAAACCCGCCAGGTGGTGGTGCAGCGTCGACTCGATATCGCCGACGATCTGCCGGTAGAAACCGGACGACTCGGTGCTCGCCCCCGGATCGAGGAAGCGGCTGCCCACGCCGCTGGCCTGGGCCAGTTGCAGGCGCAGCTGGCGCAAGTCCCGGCAGCCGACGCTGCGGGCGAAACGCGACAGGGTCGCGGCGCTGACCTCGGCCCGCCGGGCCAGCTCCTCGAGGCTGGCGGAGGCGGCGAAACCCACGTCATCGAGCATCAGCCGGGCGATCCGCGCCTCCCCGGTACTGAGATCGTCCAGGCGCGAGCGGATCTGGTAAAGGATGTCCATCTAGAGAAACTCCGCGAGAACCAGGGTCAGGCCGAAGGCGATCAGCGAGATCAGGGTCTCCAGCACGGTCCAGGTCTTGAAGGTCTGGATGACGCTCATATTGAAGTATTCCTTGACCAGCCAGAAGCCGCCGTCGTTGACGTGGGAGAGGATCACCGAGCCGGCGCCGGTGGCGATCACCAGCAGTTCCGGGTGGGGATAACCCAGGCCGACCGCCACCGGCGCCACCACCCCCGAGGCGGTGGTCAGGGCCACGGTGGCCGAACCGGTGGCGACCCGCATCAGCACCGCGAACAGCCAGCCCATCCACAACGGCGACAACTGGAACTGATGGGCCAGGCCGGTCACCTGCTCGGTCACCCCGGAGTCGATGAGGATCCGGTTCAAGCCGCCACCGGCCCCCACCAGGAGGGTGATGCCGGCAGTCGGCGCCAGGCATTCGTTGGTGAACCTGAGGATCGACTCGCGGTTCAGGCCCTGGGCCAGGCCCAGGGTCCAGAAGCTCACCAGGGTGGCGATCAGCAGGGCGATCACCGAGTTGCCGATGAACAACAAGAACTGGTTGAGCCCGGTACCCGGGGCGGCAATCAGGTTGGCCCAACCGCCCAGCAGCATCAGCACCACCGGCAGCAGGATGGTGCCCAGGGTCAGGCGAAAGCTTGGCAGCCGCACGCGCGGTTCACGGTTGATGAACTGCTGCTCCAGCGGGTTGTGCGCCGGCAACTGGATGTGCGGCACGATCAGTCGCGCATACACCGGGCCGGCGATGATCGCCGTGGGCACGCCGATCAGGATCGCGTACAGCAAGGTCTGCCCCACCGGCGCCTGGTAGGCCTGCACCGCCAGCATCGCCCCCGGGTGCGGCGGCACCAGGGCATGCACCACCGACAGCCCGGCGACCATCGGCAGGCCAACCATCAGCAGCGATACCCCGACCCGCCGCGCCACGGTGAAGGCGATGGGCACCAGCAACACGAAACCCACCTCGAAGAACAGCGGCAGCCCCACCAGGAAGGCGATGCAGACCATGGCCCAGTGGGCGTTGCGCTCGCCGAAGCGGGCCACCAGGGTGCGCGCCACCTGCTCGGCCCCACCGGATTCGGCCATCAGCTTGCCGAGCATGGTGCCCAGGGCTACCACCAGGGCGATATGCCCCAGGGTCTTGCCGACCCCGGCCTCATAGGCCGCCACCACCCCGGAGGCCGGCATGCCGGCCACCAGCGCCAGGCCCACCGAGACCAGGGTAATGACGATAAAGGGATTGAGCCGGTAGCGAGCGATCAGGACGATCAACGCGATGATGGCGACTGCGGCGTAACCCAGCAGTCCGTAAGCCGATACAGGAGCCACGGATACCTCCTTGAAAACAGCGTCGTTTCGAATGGTTATGAAAGTTTTTAATCACTTTAGGCAGTGAATTTCAAACCATATGAAACTGATTTTCGTAAAGAGGCAGGCTTTGTCGTGCAGGACTATGCAAAAGCCCCGGTGATGAAAATCGGCACCGGGTATTTTCATGCCCGTGCCGGGCGGACGGGCGAGCGCGGCGGCTCGCCCGCAGGCCGTCAGTCGTGCTGGACCCGGGCGCGCTTGAGCAGCTTCTTGCAGCGCTCGGACAGGTGCAGCACCCGCAACTGCTTGCCGGCCTTGGCATAGCGCTCGCGCAGGGTCATGAGCGCGGCGATGGCCGAATAGTCGACGAAGCTCAGGTGCCGGCAGTCGATGGTCACCCGCGATGGGTCGTTGGCCGGGTCGAACTGGTTGAGGAACGGCGTGGTGGAAGCGAAGAACAAGGTGCCGTGCAGGTGGTAGAGCTTGCTGCCGTCGGCTTCCAGGTGGCTGTCGGCGTACAGCTCGCGGGCCTGCTGCCAGGCGAAGTTGAGGGCGGCGATGACGATGCCGCACATGACCGCGGTGGCCAGGTCGGTGAACACGGTGATCACCGTCACCGCGAGGATCACCAGCACGTCGTTGAGCGGCACCTTGTTGACCACCCGCAAGGAGGCCCAGGCGAAGGTCTGCTGCGACACCACGAACATCACGCCCACCAGCGCCGCCAGGGGAATGCGCTCGATCAGCGGCGACAGGAACAGTACGAACAGCAGGATCAGCACCCCGGCCACGACCCCGGACAAGCGCCCACGGCCACCGGAACTGAGGTTGATCACGGTCTGGCCGATCATCGCGCAGCCGCCCATGCCGCCGAAGACGCCGGAGACCATGTTCGCCGCACCCAGGGCCACGCACTCGCGGTTGGTGTAGCCGCGGGTCTCGGTGATCTCGTCGGTGAGGTTCAGGGTCAGCAGGGTTTCCAGCAGGCCGACCATGGCCATCAGGAAGGCATAGGGCGCGATGATGCCCAGGGTTTCCAGGGTCCAGGGCACGTCCGGCAGCGCCAGCGCCGGCAAGCCGCCGGCGATGTGGGCCATGTCCCCCAGGGTGCGGGTCGGCAGTCCCAGCACGTACACCAGAAGGCCCACGCCGAGGATCGCCACCAGCGCCGGCGGCACCGCCCGGGTCAGGCGTGGCAGCAGGTAGACGATGGCCATGGTCAGCGCCACCAGGCCGGCCATCAGGTACAGCGGCTGGCCGCTGAGCCAGTGCTCGCCACTCTTGAAATGCTCCAGCTGGGCCAGGGCGATGACGATCGCCAGGCCGTTGACGAAGCCCAGCATCACCGGGTGCGGCACCATGCGCACCAGCTTGCCCAGGCGCAACAGGCCGAAGGCGATCATCACCAGCCCGCCCAGCAGCACCGTGGCCAGCAGGTACTGCACCCCGTGCTGCACCACCAGGGCGACGATCACCACCGCCATGGAGCCGGCCGCGCCGGAGACCATGCCCGGACGGCCGCCGAACAGCGCGGTCAGGGTGCAGATGAAGAAGGCGCCGTACAGGCCCATCAACGGGTTGAGGTGAGCGACCAGGGCGAAGGCGATGCATTCGGGCAGCAGGGCGAAGGAGGTGGTGAGTCCGGCCAGGACATCGGCACGCAGACGTTTTGCTTTCATGATTGACCTGATAGTTGGGCCGCGCAGGGCCCGGGGAATGGCGGGGGAAAACAGGCGGGAATGGTACGGAATCGAAACGCCGCCGACCAGCCGGCCGTCGGCGCGCAACCAAGCCCTTGCCGGAACCGGCGTACCGGCCCAGGCAAGGGCGCAGCGGTTACTTGACCACTTTGCCTACGCCACGCCCGCGCGGGTCGGAAGCGGTTTCAAGCTGGGGACCATTGACCCGGATGGCCTGGATGTCGCCCATCTCCCAGCCCTGGTCCTCGAGGGTGTAGCCCATGGCCTTGAGTTCATCGGCGACCTGGCCGGTGAGCGGCGCATAGGCGTCGTAGTAGATCGTGTCCTTGGGCAGCAGTTGGTGATGCACCCGTTGCGCGGCCACGGCTTTCTCCAGGGGCAGGTGGAAGTCGTAGAGGTTGTTCAGCACCTGGAAGATCGAGGTGAAGATCCGCGACCCGCCCGGAGTGCCCAGGACCAGGGTGACCTTGCCGTCGCGGGTCACCAGGCTCGGGCTCATGGACGACAGCATGCGCTTGCCCGGGGCGATGGCATTGGCATCGCCGCCCACCACGCCGAAGGCATTGGCCACGCCGGGCTTGGCGCTGAAGTCGTCCATCTCGTCGTTGAGCAGGAACCCCGCGCCCTTGACCACCACGCCGCTGCCGTAGTCCCAGTTCAGGGTGTAGGTATTGCTCACCGCATTGCCCTGGGCATCGACGATGGAGAAATGGGTGGTCTGGTGCCGTTCCAGCCCCGGGCGCACCTTGTCGGTGGGCGAGATGGCGTCGGGGTTGACCTGGGCCGCACGCTGCTTGAGGTAGGCCGGGTCGGTCAATGGCTTGACCGGCACCTCGGAAAACGCCGGATCGCCCAGGTAGTCGGCACGGTCGGCGAAGACTCGCTTCTCGATTTCCGCCAGCAGGTGGATGTACTTGGCCGAATTGAGCTCGACGCCCTTGAAGTCGGCGGCGCGCTCTTCCTTGATGCCGATCAGCTGGGCCAGGGCGACCCCGCCGGAACTGGGCGGCGGCGCGGTGTACAGCACGTTGCCACGGAAACTCACCTGCAGCGGCTGGCGCCACTGGACCTTGTAGTCCTGCAGGTCCTGCTTGGTGATCAGGCCCTTGTCGGCCTGCATCTGGGCCACCAGCAAGTCGGCGGTCTTGCCGCTGTAGAACTCCTTGGCGCCCTGGTCGGCGATGCGTTCCAGGGTCGCCGCCAACTCCGGCTGACGGAAGGTCTGGCCGGGTTGCATGCTGCCAAAATAATCACCGAAGTTGGTGCTGCCGTTAAACAGCTTCAAGGCATCCTCGCGGTACTGGTACTGCTTGTCCGCCACCTTGAAGCCGTTCCTGGCGTAGGCCACTGCCGGGGTGACGAGTTCGCTCCAGGGCAGCTTGCCGAACTTCTGGTGGGCCTCCCACAGGCCCATCACGGTGCCCGGCACCCCGGCGGCGCGGGCGCCCACCAGGCTGAGGTTCTCGATCACCTCACCCTTGTCATTCAGGTACATGTCGCGGGTCGCGGCCTTGGGCGCGGTTTCCCGGTAGTCGAGGAAATACGGCTTGCCGTCGATGAACAGCGTCATGAAGCCGCCACCGCCGATATTGCCGGCTTCGGGATAGGTCACGGCCAGGGTGAAGGCCGTAGCCACCGCAGCGTCCACCGCGTTGCCGCCCTTCTTGAGGATCTGCGCCGCGACATCGGCGCCGTACTGGTTGGGTGCAGCCACCGCGCCGCCCTCAAGGGGCGCGGCGAAGACTGGAACGCTGGCAGCGAGCGCCAGGCCCAGGGTGAGGGTCGTGCACGGCAAGATACCCATGGAGTCCGTCCTTATCGTTGTTTTCAGACCAGACGAACCTTAGGCGCTTTGTCGCGCGGTGGGCAAACGCCCACAGCAAAACGGCCGCCCGCAGGCAGCCGTTTGTCGCAGATGGATCAGTGGAGCAGCCGCTCCTCAGACCATCTCGTGCTCGATCCACTCCAGCACCGACGTCCGCTGCGGCGCCCAGCCCAGCAGCTCGCGGGCCTTCTTGCCGCGTACCCGGCTGTTGGAGCCCAGGCCGTAGTTGGCCATCTCGTAGCCCCACTCGGCCTCGGCGGCAGGCAGCGGCCAGTCCTCGGGTTCGCCAAGGTGCAGGGCGCGGGCCATGGCGCGGGTCATGTCGATGAAGGATGCCTCGCCGCTCTCGACGAAGTAGAAGCTGCCCGGGGTGTTGCCGGTCAGGGCCAGGGCGTAGAGCGCCACCACGTCCTCGATATGCACGTTGGACCAGATGTTCTGCCCCGGCCCGACATGACGCACCACACCGCTCTTGCGCGCTTGCTTGAGCAGGCGCGGCAGCTGCACGCTGTCACGCTTGACGCCCAGGCTGTGGCCGTAGATCAGGGTGTTGCACAGCACCGCCGAGTTCACCCCGTCCTTGGCCGCCGCCAGGATCAGGTTATCGATGGCCACCCGGGCGGCCTTGTCCACGGTGGGCTCCGGCAACTGGTCTTCGTAGTAGACGGTATCGCTGGCCTTGCCGCCGGAAGCGTCGCCGACGATGCTCGAACCGCTGGTGTGCAGGAATGGCTTGTTCGAGCCCTTGAGCGCGGCCAGCAACACTTCCACCGCACCACGATGGTCGCTGCTGGCAGCGTTAATCACCGCATCGGCGGCCCGGGCCTGTTCGCTCAGCAGGACGCTGTCGTCCAGGCTGCCTACCACGGGCTTGATGCCCAGGGCCGTCAGCTCGGCGGCTTGCTCGGCACTGCGCACCAGGCCAGTGACCTGATGCCCGGCCTTGACCAGGCCGGTGGCGATGGAACCGCCGATGAAACCCGCGGCACCGGTAACGAATACGTTCATGGAGAGACTCCCTGGGTGGATAAGTGATGGCGCCAGTATCGGCGCGCCTGCTTCGACGAAACAGCCGGGCTGGACCAAATCACTCTTGCGCAGGGATCACGAATCCCCAGCCAGGGAAGCAGGACCTCAGCCCTCGAAGCCCGGGTCAGCGTAGTCGGCCAGCTTGCCCTGGATGAAATCCAGGAAGCACTGGATACGCAGGGCCAACTGCGAGTTACGGTAGTACACGGCGTTGATCGGCTGGCGATAACCGCTGTTGAACTCGCTGAGGATCGGTATCAGACGCCCGGCGCGAATATCATCGATGGTCATGAAGTGCGACAGGCAGGCAATGCCCTGCCCCTCCAGTACCAGATGGCGCAGGGTCTCGCCGCTGGAGGCACTGATGCCTGGCTGGATCTGCCAGCGGTCGCCATGGGGATGGCGCAGCGGCCAATGGTTGAGGCTTTCGGTCTGGGTGAAGCCCAACAGCGTGTGTTCGCTGAGCTCGGCGACGCTGCGCGGGGTGCCGTGGCGCTCCAGGTAGGCCGGGCTGGCCAGGATGCGCAAGGGGCTGCAACCCAGGGAGCGGGCATGCAGGGTCGAGTCGGCCAGGGTGCCGATGCGGATCGCGATATCGGTGCTCTGCTCCAGGAGGTCGATGATCAGGTCGTTGCTGTTGAGCTCGAGCTGGATATCGGGGTACAGGCCACGAAACTCGGCGATGTAGGGGACGATGGCGTGCAGCATGAACGGCGAGGCGGCGTTGATCCGCAGGCGCCCGGAGGGGGTCTGCTGGCGGGAGGACAGGCGCTCTTCGAGTTGGTCCATCTGATCGAGGATCAGCTTGGCCTGCTCGAAGAAATACTTGCCCTCTTCGGTCAGGTCCATGCGCCGGGTCGTGCGGTTGATCAGCGTGGTATCGAGCTTTGATTCCAGGCGCGACAGGGTGCGGCTGACCGCCGATGGCGTCTGCCCGACCTGCTCGGCAGCGGCGGAGATCGAACCGCACTCGATGACACAGACGAAGATCTGCAACTCGTCGGATCTGGCTTTCACGTAGAACCCTCTATCGATTGGTAGCTGTAGCCCCTGCGCAGGCTGCGACGCACGGCGGCTACAGGAACGGCCTATCGATATTAGCGGCTTTGAGCCTCGAGACCGAACACCTGGCGCAGATGCTGCTCGTAGCGCCGGACATCGTTTTCAACAGCCGGGCACTTCATCACATCGACACAGAGGAAGGTCGGCAGGGGGCTCATGCCCAGGAACTGGTTGGCCTTGTGGAACGGGAAATAGACCGCGTCCACCCCTTTGCCTTCGAAGAAATCGCTCGGGTCGTCGAAGGCCTGCTGCGGTGCATTCCAGGTCAGCGAGAGCATGTACTGCTTGCCCTGGACCAGGCCGCCACTGCCGTACTTCTGCGAAGCGTCGGAACGGGTCCGGCCATCGTTGGCATACAGGCTGCCATGGCCCTGGGTGAAGACCTCGTCAATGTACTTCTTGACGATCCAGGGCTCGCCCATCCACCAGGCAGGCATCTGGTAGACGATCACGTCGGCCCAGAGGTACTTCGCCACTTCTTCCTGGGCGTCGTAGCCCTGGTCGATGTGGGTGACCTTGACGTCCAGGCCGCCGCGATCCAGCACCGCCAGTGCAGTCTCGTGCAAGGTGGTGTTGTAGCGGCCGTCGGAGTGGGCGAATTGCTTGGCGCCATTGAGTAGCAGTACTTTTTTCATGAGCGGGCCCTGTCGCGGGAACGGCCCGTTGCAGGCGTCGTGCGACGCCAGGCCGTTGGGGTGGAAAACGAGGGCGGCAGGTTAGTGAAGGGCTCGCGCGGGAATAAGCCCCTGGCGCTCAAAATACATTTGCCGTAAAGGCACGAATCAAGCCTTTATTGTTGTCTTAGAATCCTTGGCAACTTCCTTTGCCACGAGCACATTCCATGACCCGCCAGGCCTTCATCCTCCACGCCAAGACGCGCCCCGAACGGGCTGCCGAATTCGAAGCGCTGTTCCTCGGTTATGTCGCCGCCAGTCGCACCGAACCCGGCTGCATCGAGTACCACATGCTGCGCGACCAGCAGGACCCCAGCCTGTTCATCTTCTACGAAGTCTGGGAATCCCAGGAGGCGCTGGACGTGCACTCCAACCTGCCGCACATGAAGCAGTTCCGCGATGCGCGCATGGAGTACCTGGAGCGCGACTTCGAGATCCGCGCCATCGACATGCTCAGCCCGGCTTCTGCTATCCGCTGATCAGCAGGTGGGCCCCCAGCAGGCCCAGGCCGATGAAGAACACCCGTTTGAACAACGGCGCGCTGATGCGCTGGCGCAGCCACTGGCCCAGCCACATGCCCAGCAGCGCCGGGACCAGCGCCAGCAACGAGGCCCCCAGCTGCGCACCACCCAGGTGGCCGCCCCAGGCGAGGCCGGCGGCCAGGGCCAGGGTCGAGACGGTGAACGACAGGCCCAGGGCCTGGACCAAGGAATCCCGCGCCAGGCCCAGCGCCTGCAGGTAAGGCACCGCCGGAATCACGAACACCCCGGTGATCGCAGTAACCAGGCCAGTGGCCAATCCACACAAGGGCGCCAGCCAACGCTCATGGGCCGGGGCGATGTGCAGCTGCGGCAAGCACAGGCCCGCCAGGGCATAGAGCAGCAAGGCCGCCCCCAACCCTCGCACCACCCACGGCCCGCCATCGATGCCCAACCACAGGGAGCCGCCCAAGGTGCCGATGCCGATCGCCAGCAACAGCGGCCACAAACGCCTGAGCAAGGCCGGCAGGTGCCCACCGAACGCCAGTTGCCAGAGGTTGGTCAGGGTCGCCGGAATGATCAGCAAGGCTGCTGCCTGCGCCGGAGCCATAGCCAACCCCAGGAGCCCCATCGCCACCGTGGGCAAGCCCAGGCCGATCACACCCTTGACCATGCCGGCCATGACGAAGATGCCGAGCACCCATAAAGACAGGCCAAGACCCAGATCCTGATAAAACGCGAGGGAGGTATTCATGGGCCTATCCTGCTCTCGCCCGGCGGCGCTGAAAATCTGCCATATACTGAGCCAGCCTCTTGCCAAACAAGAGGCTGATCCTCGATGCCCTGGCTGTGGAGGCCCCGCATGCATTTCGACCTGGTGGACCTGCGCCTGTACCTGAATGTCTTCGACGCCGGCAATATCACCGCTGGCGCCGAGCGCAGCCACCTGTCTCTGGCCGCGGCCAGCGCGCGGATCCGCGCCATGGAAGCCAGCCTGGGCATCGGCCTGCTCGAACGTGGTCGGCGCGGCATCAGCCCGACGCCGGCCGGCAAGGCCCTGGCCCAGCACGCCCGGACGTTGCTGCTGTATGCCGAACACCTGCAACAGGACCTCGCCGAGTACGCCAAGGGCGTCAAGGGGCAGGTGCGCCTGCTGTGCAATACCAGCGCCCTGAGCGAGTACTTGCCGGAACTGCTGGCGGACTTCCTGCGCGAGCGCCCTCAGGTGGATATCGATTGCCTGGAGTTGCCCAGCCAACGCATCACCCATGCCCTGCGCCAAGGCGCGGCAGAGCTGGGCATCGTCTCCGATGCGGTGGACACCCGGGGCCTGCAGGTCCGGCCGTTTCGCGATGATCCGCTGATCCTGGCGATGCCCATGGATCACCCGCTGAGCCAGCAGTCCGCACCGAGCTTCGATGACACCCTGGCCTATGACTATGTCGGCCTGGCCAGTCATAGCGCCCTGGCGGTGTACCTTGAGGAGCAGGCCCTGCACCTGGGCCTGCGCATGCAGTTGCGGATTCGGACCGAGGGTTTCGACGCGGCATTGCGCATGGTGGCACGCGGCGCCGGGTTGGCCGTGGTGCCCCTGGCCGCCCTGGAGCGCAACCGGCAACTGGCCCTGCAGACCCGCCCCCTGGGCGAGCCCTGGGCCCGGCGGCGCTTGCTCCTGTGCGCCCGTGACTTCGCCACCCTGCCGCTCTATGCCCAGGACCTGTGCCAGGCCTTGCACAAGCCTTGACTCTGCCCTTAGGGGCAGACCTTAGCCTTGGCACTTCTTCCCCAAGGACCAAGGTAATGAGCAAACGCATTCTGGTGATTCTCGGCCATGCTTCCCGCGCCAGCCTCTGCGCGGCACTGAGCGAGCGCTACATCCATGCGGCGCAGCAAGCCGGGCATGAAGTACGGAGCCTGTACCTGGGCGACCTGCGCTTCGACCCGGTGCTGCACGAGGGGTATCGGCGAATCCAGCCACTGGAAGACGACCTGCAGCGAGCCCAGGCCGATATCCTCTGGGCCGAGCACCTGACCTGGGTCTTCCCGATCTGGTGGGGCGGCATCCCGGCCTTGCTCAAGGGTTTTCTCGACCGGGTGCTGTTGCCCGGCTTCGCGTTCAAGTACCGCCCCGGCAAGGCCTTCCCGGAACAACTGCTCAAGGGACGCACTGCCGACTTGCTGGTGACCATGGACACCCCGCCCTGGTACTACCGCTGGTTCTACCACATGCCCGGGCTGCACCAGATGCGCCGCACCACCCTGGCCTTTTGTGGTATTCGCACACGGCGTACCTTGACCTTCGGCCCGGTGCTGGGCGCCAGCGACCTCAGCCGGACCCATTGGCTGCAACAAGCAGAACAGCTTGCCAGGCGCTGACACTGTTCGATAATGCGCGGCATCCGGCGACCCTGCCCGGTACAGCACAAGGAAGCCGCCATGTACATCGGTCAAGCCGCGCAATTGTCCGGCACCACCATCAAGAGCATCCGCCACTACGAGGCCATCGGCCTGTTGCCCGAGGCCCCGCGCCAGGGTCGCTACCGACTCTATGACGCGCAGAGCGTCGAGCAACTGGTGTTCATCAAGTGCGCGCAACAGTTGGGGTTCAAGCTCAAGGAACTGCAACAGGTATTCGCCGCCCACCAGGGCCAGGCCTTTCCCTGGGACCAGGCCCAGGCGGCCCTGGCGCAGAAGAAACGCGAGCTGCAACTCAAGATCGATGAGCTGCAACAGCTGCATGCCCGCCTCGACGCCTTCCAGAGCAGCCTGCAACAGGCCCGCGATGAGTGTCCCTTGGGCAGCCTCTAGGGCCGCCCGGGAAGCGGCGTATCAGACTTGCGACAACGCGGCCGTGCTCCTGGGCCTGCGGAAGAACAACCAGTAGGCCAGGCTCAGCACCAGCAGGAAGGGCACCCCGAACACCAGGGTCATCTTGAAGGCGTCGGTAAAAAAGGTGGTGATCATCACGGCCCCCATCAGGAACAACCCGAGCAGGGTGCTGTAGGGAAACAGGCGCATGCGAAACGACAGCGGCTGCTCGCCATGGCGCTGGTGATAGCGCCGGAAGCAGTAGTGGGTGAGGAAGATCATGAACCAGGTGAAGATCGCGCCGAACATCGAGATCGCCATCATCAGGGCGAACGAGCTTTCCGGGTAGAACACGTTGATCAGGGTCGCCAGGGCGATACCGCTGCTCGACAGCAGCAGGGCATTGAGCGGAATCCCGGTCTTGCTCAGGGCCCCCATGGACTTGGGCGCATAACCGGCGCGGGACAGGCTGAACATCATCCTGGTGGTGATATAGAGCTGGCTGTTCATGGCCGACAGCGCAGCGATCAGGATCACGAAGTTCATCACTCCGGTGGCCCCGGGAATGCCGATGGTCTGCATCACCGTGACGAACGGGCTCTGGGCCTTGCCCGCCTGGACCCAGGGCACGATGGCCAGCATCAGTGCCAGGGTCAGCAGGTAGAACACCACCAGGCGCACGATGGTGGCGCGAAACGCCTGTTTCACTGCCCGTTGCGGGTCCTGGGCCTCCCCGGCCGCCACCGCGATCATCTCCACGCTCAGGTAGCTGAAGATCGACACGATCACCGCGATCCACATGCCCTGCAAGCCGTTGGGGAAGAAGCCGCCGTGGACGTTGTAGTTGTGCACGCCATAGTCGGGGTTGCCGGAGCCGAACACCACATACACCGCCAGGATGATGAAGCCGACGATGGCGGCGATCTTGATGGTGGAGAACCAGTATTCGAAGTTGCCGAAGGTCTTCACGCTGATGGCATTGAGCAGGATCAGCACGCTGGAGAACGAGATGATCCAGACCCACTCAGGCACGTTGGCGAACCAGTACTTCATGTACATGGCGATGGCCGTGACCTCGGCGCCCACGGCCAGGACGATGGCCGCCCAATAGGCATAGCGCACCAGGAAACCGGCCAGGGGGCTGATATAGAACTCGGCATAGGCGCCAAAGGAGCCGGAGGTGGAATGGGCCACGGTCATTTCCGCCAGGCAGCCCATCAGCAGCAGGGTGATCAAGGCACCGATGGCGTAGCTGAGCAGCACGCTGGGCCCGGCATAACCAATGGCGTAGGCGCTGCCCATGAACAGCCCGGTACCGATGGCGCCGCCAATGGCGATCATGCTCATCTGGCCGGCGGTCAGCTGCCGCCTCAGGCCGTGCTCGCGATTGGAAATCGCTTCGAAACCCTTGTTGGTGGTGGTCACGTTCAGTGCCTCTTTATTGTTGTGTGCACGCGTTGATCGATCTGGCGGCTCGTCCCTGTGCCGCGGGGTGTTGCAGTGGCTGGCGCAGGATAGGGCTGCGCCAGCGGCTACAGGTTGTCTTCAGGTCACGCTGTGGCGCACCTGGAACTGCGCTTGGGCCCAGGTCTTGGCGTCGAGGATTTCACCAAGGATCTGCACCGCCTCCCACACTTCAGTGAAGGTGGTGTACAGCGGCGTGAAGCCGAAACGCATGATCCGCGGCTCGCGATAATCGCCGATCACGCCCCGGGCGATCAGGGCCTGGATCACCGCATACCCCTCGGGATGCTCGAAGCTCACATGACTGCCACGCTTGGCGTGCTCACGCGGGGTCACCAGCGTCAGGTCATGCCCGGCGCAGCGTTGCTCGACCAGTTCGATGAACAGGTCGGTCAGGGCCAGGGACTTGCGCCGCAGGCTCTGCATGTCGGTCTGCTCGAAGATCTCCAGGCCGCACTCGACCATCGCCAGCGAGGTGATCGGCTGGGTGCCGCACAGGTAGCGGGCAATACCACTGCTGGGTTCATAGCGGGTGGCCATGTCGAACTGCCGGGCATGGCCGAACCAACCGGACAGCGGCTGGGTCACCAGGTCGCACAGCGCCGGGGCGACCCAGGCGAACGCTTGGGAACCAGGACCGCCATTGAGGTACTTGTAGGTGCAGCCGATGGCGTAGTCGGCGCCGCAGCGCTTGAGTTCCACCGGTACCGCGCCAGCCGAGTGGGCCAGGTCCCAGATGCTCAGGGCGCCGGCCTCGTGGATCAGCCCGGTCAGTTGCTGCATGTCGTGCATGTGGCCGGTCTTGTAGTTGACGTGGGTGAGCATCACCACCGCGGTGTCCTGGTCGATGGCCGCCGGCACCTGCTCGGGGCTGTCCACCAGGCGCAGCGAATAGCCCTGCTGGAGCAGCTGGGTCAGGCCTTCGGCGATGTACAGGTCGGTGGGGAAGTTGCTGCTTTCGGAGACGATCACCCGGCGCTCGGGGGCGCGTTCGGCCTGCACCAGCAAGGCGGCGCTGAGGACCTTGAACAGGTTGATCGAGGTGGTGTCGGTGATCACCACTTCCCCGGCATCGGCACCGATCAACGGTGCCAGGCGATCGCCCAAACGCTGGGACAAGTCGCGCCAGCCGGCGCTGTTCCAACTACGGATCAGGCCATCGCCCCACTCCTGCTCGATGACTTGCCGAGCCCGCTCCAGGGAGGCCACGGGGCGCGCGCCCAGGGAGTTGCCATCGAGATAGATCACCCCCTCAGGCAAGGCGAACTGCCGGCGCAGCGGCGCCAGGGAGTCTTGTTCATCGAGACGCAGGCAGTGGTTTTTGTCGATCATTGGAAGTCCTGTCTTGGTCGATGCCCTGCCCGTTCCACGACGGAACGAACGGAGCAGGCAATGGATAAACCCGGAAAATAATGAACGAAGCCAAGAAGAATTTTCGTGCAAAGAGCAGCGCGATCCCGTACTAATCTCGAATAAAATTCTAATCCTTCAATAAAAAACATGGATTCATGCCAACCATGACGCTCGACTCCACCGACCTGCGCATCCTGCATCACCTGCAACAGGACGGGCGCATCAGCAACCAGGAGCTGGCGGAGAAAGTCGCCCTGTCGCCCTCGGCCTGCCTGCGTCGGCTGCGCATGCTCGAAAGCGAGGGCATCATCAGCGGCTACCGCGCCCAGCTCAATGCCGAACGCCTGGGGATCGAGCTGGAGGCCATTGTCCATGTGTCCCTGCGCCATGACGTGGAGGGCTGGCACGAGACCTTCATCGCCAAGGTCCAGCAGTGGCCGGAGGTGATGACGGCCTATGTGATCACCGGTGCCAGCAACTATGTGTTGCGCGTCCAGGCGCGCAACCTCAAGCACTTCTCGGATTTCATCGTCAATCACCTGAACCGCGCCGCCGGGGTCACCGATATTCGCTCGGAGATCGTCCTGCAGAAGATCAAGGAGCAGAACGGCCTGCTGGACCTGGTGCAGCGCAAGTAAGCGCCCTGTCGGAACTAAAACCGACTCGGATGGCGCTGGGCGGTCGCGCTCGGGGACTCGTCGAACAGCTTGCGGTACTCGGCGGAAAACCGCCCCAGGTGGGTGAAGCCCCAGCCCAGGGCGATCTCGGAGATGTTGCGCGCTGCACCATGTTCGAGAATCTCCTGGCGCACGCCATTGAGCCGATGGCGCTTGAGGTAGGCCATGGGCGATAGCGCGAAGTATTTGCCAAAGGCCTCGAACAGCTTGTAGCGCGAGACTCCGGCGGCCACTTCCAGATCCTCCAGGTGCACCGCCTCGCGGGCATGCTCCTGCAAATACTGGCGGGCCCGTACCAGGTAATGCGGCAGCTTGACCCCAAGCACCTCGCGCAGCTCGCTGGAGTAATTGTTGGGTTGGGCCAGGATCAGGCCCTTGATCAGCGAACTCTCGATTTCCCGGGTAAAGGCCAGTTGCTCGTAGAGCTCGTTGCCCTGGGCCAACTCGCCGATGAAATGTCGGGCCATGCGCCACCAGGAGGCCGTCGCGCCATTGAGCGCGTCCATGCCCGGCTCGAAACGCAGCGGGTCCAGGATCGGGCGCTGCAACAAGGCTTCCAGGGCCTCGCTCATGGCCGGCCGGGGAATCACCACCTGCAACTTGCGACAATCGCCGGAGATGGCCAGCACCTGGCTTTCGTTGGGAGCGATGATCACGCCATGGTCGCTGTCGGAGCGCAGCAGGCGTCCGTCCTTGCTCAACTCCTGCTCGCCGCACAACGGCAGGCTCAGGCTGTAGCTGCTGAAGCGCTCGATGTCCTCGATATCCACCACCACGTCGGTACCGTACTCGATGATGCCCAGAGTCGTGGCCCGCGACCTGAGCACATGGGCACTGTGGTGGAAACGGATCCGCTCGGGCGTCGCGGTCTCCAGGCGGTGCGGGCCGCAAATGCCCGACATCCAGCTCCTGGCGCCCTCGAGGTCGTAGTGATCGACGCGAATATCGCGCAACTGCCCATCAGTCTTGCTATTCATCACGGCACACTCACGGCAATATTTTTTAGCGCGCTCTGACGGCGCGTCTTGTTTGGCAGGGCAAGTTTTGCGCCAACCGGTGCTGCTGCCAACCCAGTGGATAACAATAGCCGACTAAGTGGATAAACCTCCCCGCCACCCTGCTCGCTTTCATTCACCGGCTGGCGCCGACCGTGTAGAAAGTCCCCACCCTGCAGCCGCTGCCGCTGCCTGCGCATGGGCGCGTAGCGGCCATGGCGGAGCTGGCCGAAAGGTCCCTGACGCGGCCTCGCACCCTCGGCAGCGGCTACCGCCACCCTGGCAACTTTGTGGATGCGCTTGGTCGACTAAGCGGATAGCCACCCCCGCCCTGCACTCACTCTAATGATCGTACCGATTGGCCCGAATAAAAAAGGTACCGACCCATGAGTGGCGCAAGAAACGTCGAGCAATGGCAGGAGTTCATCCACAGCTGCCTGGATTTTCGCCCAGCCGATGGCGTGTTCCGCATCGCCCGGGAGATGTTCACCGAACCCGAGCTGTTCGACCTGGAGATGGAACTGATCTTCGAGAAGAACTGGATCTACGCCTGTCACGAAAGCGAACTGCCCAACAACCACGACTTCGTCACGATGCGGGCCGGGCGCCAGCCGATGATCATCACCCGTGACGGCGAGGGCCGGCTCAATGCGCTGGTCAACGCCTGCCAGCATCGCGGCACCACCCTGACCCGGGTCGGCAAGGGCAACCAGTCCACCTTCACTTGTCCCTTCCATGCCTGGTGCTACAAGAGCGACGGCCGCCTGGTGAAGGTCAAGGCCCCCGGCGAGTACGCCGAGGATTTCGACAAGGCCACCCGCGGCCTGAAAAAGGCCCGTATCGAGAGCTACAAGGGCTTCGTGTTCATCAGCCTGGATGTCGCAGCCACGGACACCCTGGAAGACTTCCTCGGTGACGCCAGGATCTTCTTCGACATGATGGTCGCCCAATCGCCCACCGGCGAGCTGGAGGTGCTGCCAGGCAAGTCCGCCTACACCTACGACGGTAACTGGAAACTGCAGAACGAGAACGGCCTGGACGGGTATCACGTCAGCACCGTGCACTACAACTACGTGGCCACGGTGCAGCATCGCCAGCAGGTCAACAGCGAGAACGGCACCGCCAGCGCCACCCTGGACTACAGCAAGCTCGGGGCCGGCGATGCGGCCACCGACGACGGCTGGTTCGCCTTCGCCAACGGCCACAGCGTGCTGTTCAGCGAGATGCCCAACCCGGCGGTACGTTCCGGCTACGCCAGCATCATGCCGCGCCTGGTGGAGGAGTACGGCCAGGCCCGGGCCGAGTGGATGATGCATCGCCTGCGCAACCTGAACATCTACCCCAGCCTGTTCTTCCTCGACCAGATCAGCTCGCAGTTGCGGATCATTCGTCCCGTGGCCTGGAACAAGACCGAGATCATCAGCCAGTGCATCGGGGTCAAGGGCGAGAGCGACGCCGACCGGGAAAACCGCATTCGCCAGTTCGAGGACTTCTTCAACGTCTCGGGCATGGGCACCCCTGACGACCTGGTGGAGTTTCGCGAGGCCCAGCGCGGCTTCCAGGCCCGCCTGGAGCGCTGGAGCGACGTTTCTCGCGGCCATCACCGCTGGGCCACCGGCCCGACCGCCAACACCCGGAACCTGGGCATCGCGCCGGCCATGACCGGTACCGAGATCACCCATGAGGGGCTGTACGTCAACCAGCACGAGAATTGGCAGCGCTTCCTCCTCGAAGGCCTGCAGCGCCAACCCCTGAAACTGCGGGAGGTATGAACATGAATGCGCAACTGCAATACCAGGTCGAGCAGTTTTTCTATCGCAAGTCCGAGCTGTGCGACGCCCAGGACTGGGACGCCTACCTGCAACTGTTCGCCCAGGACAGCGTGTTCCACCTGCCCCAGTGGGACTCCGAGCATGTCTACACCCAGGACCCCAAGCGCGGCATGTCGCTGATCTACTATGCCAACCGCTCAGGCCTGGAGGACCGGGTCTTCCGCCTGCGTACCGGCAAGGCGGCCTCCACCATCCCGATGCCACGCACCCTGCACCAGGTCAGCAACCTGCGCATCACCGAAGGCGAGCAAGGAAAGCTGCAGGTGCGCCTGAACTGGCACACGTTGTTCTACCGCCTGGCCACTTCCGAGCAGTTCTACGGTCATGCCACCTATGACCTCGTCCCCCACGGCGACAGCTGGCTGATCCAGCGCAAGCACGTGCTGCTGCTCAACGACACGATCAACTCGGTGCTCGACTTCTATCACCTCTGACTCGACGGACACTCCCCATGACGCACAAGGTCGCGTTCAGCTTCGCCGACGGCAAGACTCTGTTCTTCCCGGTGCAAGCCAATGAAATACTGCTCGACGCCGCCCTGCGCAACGGCATCAAGATCCCCCTGGACTGCCGCGAAGGGGTCTGCGGCACCTGCCAGGGGCGTTGCGAGTCGGGCCAGTACAGCCAGGATTACGTGGACGAGGAAGCCCTGTCGGCCCAGGACCTTGCGCAACGCAAGATGCTCAGTTGCCAGACCCGGGTGCAATCCGATGCGGCGTTCTACTTCGACTTCGACTCCAGCCTGTGCCATGCCGCCGAGCCGGTGCGCTACCGCGCCTCGGTCCAGGAAGTGCGCCAGGTTTCGGACAGCACGGCGATCCTGCGCCTGGACCTGGGCGGCAATCCGACCCCGCTGGACTTCCTGCCCGGCCAATACGCCCGCCTCGGCATTCCCGGCACCGACTGCAGCCGCGCCTACTCCTTCGCCAACCGATCCGCGGCGGACAATCAGTTGCTGTTCCTGATCCGCCTGTTACCCGATGGGACGATGAGCAACTACATCCGCGAACGCTGCCAGGTGGGCGACGCCTTGGAGCTGGAAGCGCCGCTGGGGGCGTTCTATCTGCGCCAGGTCAGCCGTCCGCTGGTCCTCGTGGCGGGCGGCACCGGACTCTCGGCCCTGCTGGCAATGCTCGAGCAAATCGTCGAGCAGGACTGCCAGCAACCGGTCCACCTGTACTACGGCGTGCGCCAGAGTGCCGACCTGTGCGAGCTGGAGCGCATCCGCGCCTACGGCGAGCGCCTGCCGGCGTTTCGCTTCACGCCGGTGATCAGCGACAGCGACCCGACCTGGAACGGCAAGCGCGGTTACATCACCGAGCACTTCGATACCGAGGAATTGCGCAGCGGCGAGGCCGACATGTACGTCTGCGGGCCACCGCCGATGGTCGATTCGATCCGCACCTGGCAGCAAGAACAGGGACTTGGGCGTGTTCAGCTGTATTACGAGAGGTTCACCGAGAGTAATATCTGATCCCGTCGACACGATGCCGAGACCGACGCCTAAATCCCTGGGTCGGTCCTGATAACAACTAGAAGAGAGCGCAAGTTAGTGGATCAAACCTTGAAGCAGGGTGAACTCAAGCGCGGCTTGAAAAACCGCCATATCCAATTGATCGCCCTGGGCGGGGCGATCGGGACCGGACTCTTCCTCGGCTCGGCCGGGGTCCTGAAGTCCGCCGGGCCCTCGATGATCCTGGGGTACGCGATCGCTGGCTTCATCGCCTTCCTGATCATGCGCCAGCTGGGCGAGATGATCGTCGAAGAGCCAGTGGCCGGCTCCTTCAGCCATTTCGCCCATAAGTACTGGGGGGGCTACTTCGGCTTCCTCGCCGGCTGGAACTACTGGGTGCTGTATGTGCTGGTGGGGATGGCCGAGCTCACTGCGGTAGGTAAATACATCCAGTTCTGGTGGCCGGAGGTTCCTACCTGGGTCAGCGCGGCGGTGTTCTTCGTGCTGGTCAACCTGATCAACATGATGAACGTGAAGTTCTTCGGTGAAGCCGAGTTCTGGTTCGCCATCATCAAGGTCGTCGCCATCGTCGGCATGATCCTGCTGGGCTGCTACATGCTCTTCAGCGGCAGTGGCGGGGCCCAGGCCTCGGTGAGCAACCTGTGGTCCCACGGCGGCTTCTTCCCCAATGGCGGCAACGGCCTGTTGATGGCCATGGCCTTCATCATGTTTTCCTTCGGCGGCCTGGAGCTGGTGGGCATCACCGCGGCCGAGGCCAGCGAGCCGCGCAAGGTGATTCCCAAGGCCATCAACCAGGTGGTCTACCGGGTACTGATCTTCTACGTCGGAGCCCTGGCGGTGCTGCTCTCCCTGTACCCGTGGGACGAGTTGCTGGTCAGCCTCAATTCCGGCGGCGACGCCTACAGCAGCAGTCCCTTCGTGAAGATCTTCTCGCTGATCGGTAGCGATACCGCCGCGCAGATCCTCAACTTCGTGGTCCTGACTGCCGCGCTCTCGGTGTACAACAGCGGCGTGTACTGCAACAGCCGCATGCTCTACGGCTTGGCCGAGCAGGGCGATGCGCCCAAGGCGTTAACCAAGCTCAACAAGCAAGGCGTGCCGATCCTGGCCCTGGGTATCTCCGCGCTGATCACCTTGCTCTGCGTGCTGGTCAACTACCTGGCTCCCCATGAGGCCCTGGAGCTGTTGTTCGCCCTGGTGGTGGCGGCCCTGATGATCAACTGGGCGCTGATCAGCCTGACCCACCTGCGCTTTCGCAAGGCCATGGCCGAGCAAGGCGTGGTGCCGTCCTTCAAGGCCTTCTGGTCGCCACTGAGCAACTACCTGTGCCTGGCCTTCATGGTCATGATCATCGGCGTGATGCTGATGATCCCGGGCATCCGTGCCTCGGTGTACGCGATCCCGGTCTGGGTCCTGCTGATCTGGGTGTTCTACCGCCTGAGCCAGGCGAAAAAAACCGAACAGGCTGCCCTGCGCTAAGTTAGCGGGTGGCCCCTGCAAGACCTGAAAGCCCGGCCCTGGATCCAAGGCCGGGCTTTTTCATGCGCACCACAAAGTGGTCTGCCCCAACCCTCTCAAGCGGCCTGAAACGACCCTCCGCCAGCTCTCTAGAATCAGCGCCTCCCGGAGCTTCAGGACCGGGGCTCACCCTGGATGGAGAATGGCGCATGAATAGAACGACCGAGGGGCTCAGGCCTGCCGATTTTTTCTCACCCACCGTGGCCGCGCTGATTTCGGTGCTGGTGAACTACGGTGGAACGTTCGTCCTGGTGCTGCAGGCCGCCGAGCTGGCCCGCCTGTCGCCAGCCCAGACGGCCTCCTGGGTCTGGGCAGTGTCGGTAGGGGTCGGAGTCAGCGGCCTGTGGTTGAGCCTGCGCTATCGGGCACCGGTCATCACGGCCTGGTCGACCCCCGGAGCGGCCTTCCTGGCCACGGTCCTGCCTGTGACCCCCTACGCCGAGGTGATCGGCGCCTACCTGGTTTCGGCCCTGGGCTTCATCATCCTGGGTGCATGCGGGGCCTTCGAACGGCTGGTGCAGCTGATCCCCAAGGGGATCGCCGCCGGGCTGCTGGCCGGAATCCTCTTGCCGTTCGGCATCAATGCCTTTGGCGGCGCCAGCGTCGATCCCCTGTTGGTGACCGTGCTGCTGGGTTCCTATGCACTGCTGCGGCGCTTCACCTCGCGCTTTGCCGTAGTCGGCATCCTCGGGATCGGCCTGGCGCTGTTGATCGTCCAGCAACGGATCGACGGTGCTGGCGTGCAACTGAGCCTGGCCACACCGCTGTTCACCCCACCGCAGTTTTCTCTGCCGGCCCTGCTCGGCGTGGCCCTGCCACTGTTCGTCATTACCCTGACCGGGCAATACATGCCTGGCATGCTGGTGCTGCGCAACGACGGTTTCAAGACCAGTGCCAACCCGCTGCTGACGGTCACCGGCCTGGGCTCGCTGATCATGGCGCCATTCGGTGCCCACGCCTTCAACGTGGCCGCTATCACCGCGGCCATCTGCACCGGCCCGGACGCCCATCCGGACCCGGGCAAGCGCTACCTCGCCGGTATCGCCTGCGGGCTGCTGTACATCCTGGTGGGCACTTTCGGTGTGACGCTGGCGAGCCTGTTCATGGTGTTGCCCAAGGCTTTCATCGGCACCCTGGCCGGCCTGGCGCTGCTGGGTGCCATCGGTGGCAGCCTGGCCAATGCCATGGCCGATGCCAAGACCCGGGAAACAGCCTTGATCACCTTTCTTGCCACGGTCGCCAATGTCAGCCTGCTGGGCGTCGGCGGTGCCTTCTGGGGGTTGCTGGCGGGCCTGGCCGCGCACTGGCTGATGCACGGTCGGCCCGGGGCTCGCGACACCGCGAGCGCCCAGCCCTGAAAATTGCCCTAGGGCTTGCGCAGAACCTGTCCCAGGCGCTCCATCGCGGCTTCGATTTCATGGGCACTCAAGGAGGCGTAGCCCAGCAACCAGCCCTGTTCCCTGTGCTCGCCGACATACAGCCGGCCAAGGCCGGGTAACTGCATGCCGATACTCGCTGCCCGGCGCTGGGTGTGCTCCTCGCTCCAGCCCGGCTCCAACAGGCAGGGAATCTGCAGGCCTCCCGGCGGCGGCAAGGCCCTGGCGATGCCTTGCAAATGCCGCCCAATGGCGTCGAGCATGGCCTGCCTGCGTCCCGCGTAGAGCTTGCGCATGGCCCGCACGTGGGCGTTGTAGTGCCCCTGCTCCATGAACCGCGCCAGGGTCAGCTGGAGAATCTGCGGGGTATGGCCGTCCATGATGCTGCGGGCCGCACTGAAGGGGGCCACCAACTCCTCGGGCAGGACCATGTAGCCCATGCGCAGGCCGGGATAGAGGGTCTTGCTGAACGTGCCGATGTACAGGGTGCGCTGATACGCGTCCAGGCCCTGGACACAGGCGGTCGGCAGGCCGTCGTAATGGAACTCGCTGTCGTAGTCGTCCTCGATGATCCAGCGATCGTGCTCGGCGGCCCAACGGATCAACTCCAGCCGGCGCTCCAGGGACAGGGTGACCCCGCTGGGATACTGATGCGATGGCGTGACATAGACACAGCGGGCACCACTGCGATCGGCCCGCAGCAGATCGGTGCGCAAGCCCTGTTCATCGACATCGATGGGGACGATGCGCACCTCGGCGGCCTCGAACGCCTTGCGGGCGCCAAAATACCCCGGGTTCTCCATCAGGATCGGCTTGCCAGCGTCCACCAGCAGTTGCGCGCACAGGAACAAGGCCTGGCGGGTGCTGCTCAACACCAGGATCTGCCCCGGCTGCACCTTGGCTCCACGCTCCAGGTTCAGATAGGCGGCGATGGCTTTGCGCAAGGGCTCGGCCCCCTGTGGGTCGCCATGCAGCAAGACATTGCCCCGGTACTCCTGTAGCACCTGGCGTTGCAAGCGCTCCCAGACCTGCACCGGGAAACTGCGGGTTTCCGGCAAGCCGGTGGCAAAGGCCTTGACCACCTGCTGGTCCGCGACCCCACCGCGCTCGAACAGCGTCCGCCCCCGACGACTCAAGCCACCCCCAGGCTCCCGGATGCTGCGTGGCGGCTCCTGCAAGCGCAGGCGCCTGCGGGCCGCTCCGCGCAACTGCGCGCCAATGGCCTGGCAGACATAGCTGCCGGAGCCCTCGCGCCGGACGATGAAGCCATCGCGCTGCAACTGCACGTAGGCGTTTTCCACGGTATCGCGCGATACTCCCAGGGACTTGGCCAGGACCCGACTCGCCGGTAGCTTGAGCCCCGGCGCCAGGGCTCCATCGAGGATCAGCCCGCACAGCGCCCGCTGGATGCGCTGATGCAGGTCCAATGCCTGGAACTCCGGGTCGTTGAGCCGCATGTTCAGGGTTTCAAGTTCGAAGGTACGGCTCATGCGGTCTGCCCAGGAAAGTGAAAGCATCGATTTTGGGCAGCCACTTTAGCGCCGGCCACCTTTGCGGTCACCTCCTGCCTGGCCGCTGTCGCAGGCGCCAGGACAGGCACGAGAAGCGAATGGGCGATGCCAGGAATGAAAACGCCCCGGCTGGCGGGGCGTTGGTCTGGGTCATTGCGGGTAGCGCACTCGCCACAACTCGGGGAACAGCACGGTATCGAGCATCTTGCGCAGATAACCCACGCCCTCGGTTCCACCAGTGCCCGGCTGGAAGCCGATGATCCGCTCCACCGTGGTCACATGGCGGAAGCGCCATTGACGGAAGGAGTCTTCCAGGTCGATGAACTTCTCGCCCAGCTGGTACAGGTCCCAATACTTCGAGGGATCACCGTATACCTCGCGCCAGGCCGCTTCCACCGAGGGATCGTGCTGGGTCGCGCTGGTGCTGTTCAGCGCCAGGCGCTGCGGATCGATGTCCAGGCCGCTGCGGGCCATCAGGGCGATCGCCTCGTCATACAGCGACGGAGTGGCGATGGATTCCTGCAGCGCCTGCAGCAGCTCGGGACGGTGGGCATGGGGACGCAACAGCGCCGCACTCTTGTTGCCCAGGATGAATTCGATATCGCGGTACTGGAACGACTGGAAGCCCGAGGACTGGCCCAGGTACGGGCGGATGGACTTGTATTCCGAAGGGGTCATGGTGGCCAGCACCGCCCAGGCATGCACCAACTGGTCGAAGATCCGCGAGACCCGCGCCAGCATCTTGAACGCCGGCGCCAGCTGGCTCTGGCGAACCTGCTCACGGGCGGCCTTGAGTTCGTGGAGCATCAGCTTCATCCACAGCTCGGAGGTCTGGTGCTGGATGATGAACAGCATCTCGTTGTGGTCTGGCGACAACGGATGCTGGGCGCTGAGGATGCGCCCCAGGTCCAGGTAGTCGCCGTAGCTCATGGAGTCGGAGAAATTCAGCTGGGCGTTATGCCATTCATCCGGTGGATTGCTTGAAAAAGGACATTGGCTCATCGCGTGGGCTCCTCGTCTCGGTCGGCTGGGCCCCACACCGTTGCCTGGGCAAGGGTGCACGAATGGCCCGCCGTCATAGTTATTGTAGGAATCAATCGGCCAACGGGCGCAGGATCGCCCGCACCGGACTGGCGTCCAGGTGGGCAAAGCGCAGTGGCAGGGCAATCAGTTCGTAGTCGCCTTCAGGCACCTCGTCGAGCACTACCCCTTCGAGGATCGCCATGCCATGCCGGGCGACCGCATTGTGGGCATCCATGGTCTTGGACTGCTGGGGGTCCAGGGAGGGGGTGTCGATACCGACAAGGCGCACGCCGAGACGGGCCAGCAGCTCGATGGTGGCCTCGGCCACAGCGGTGAAGCCTGAGTCCCAGGTGTCCAGCGGAGCCTGGCGATAGGTCCGCAGCAGTACCCGTTGGGGCAGGTTGTCCAGGTGCCCCTGCAGGTCCTCGGGTTGCACCAGCGGACCGCTCTCCAGGCAATACAGGACCCGGCACGGCCCCATGTAGACATCCAGCGGCACCTCGCCAATAGGCAGGCCATCAGGGCGGTAATGCAGCGGGGCATCGACATGGGCGCCGGTGTGGGGCGACAGGGTGATCCGACCGATGTTCACTGGACACTCGGGCCCGAAATGCCAGACACGTTCTTCCTGGAATGGCGTGTCTCCCGGCCAGGTCGGGGTCGCGGTGCTCAAGGGCGGGCTGATATCCCACCAACGGGGTGTATGTTCCATGGGCATGGCTCTTGGTCGGTCCGGACTGCATGATACGAGCGAAGCCGGTAAAGATTCTTGCGAAATAACTCGGTCAGCTTCAGGTATTTCGCAAGAACTGCTAACAAAACCTGGTTTATCCGATGAATCTTTCAAGCCCGCAGGCCACCGGCTCCCCCTTTGCCAGTCATCGCGAGCAGGACCGCAGCGCTTCTGGATACCCCGGTGTCGAGTACAGACAACCCCATGGGCGCCGGGCGCTATAGGGTGCGGCCTCTGGTTCTCGATCTGTCAGGAGCACAGCATGCCCAAGCCCATTACCGTTCTGCGCGATACCCATCCACTGCCGGTCCTGGACGCCTGCAAGTGGGAAAAACTCGAAGGCGACCCGCACACCGTCAACCTCAATGCCTACACCAGCGAAGATGGCAGCAAGATCATGGGCACCTGGATCTGCACTCCCGGCAAATGGCGGGTGGCCTATGAGAAGTGGGAGTACTGCCACTTCCAGGAAGGCTATTGCGTGATCACCCCGGACGGCCTGGCTCCCATCCACTTGCGCGCCGGCGATATCTTCGTGGTCGAGCCCGGCATGAAGGGCACCTGGGAAGTCGTGGAGACGGTACGCAAGTACTTCGTCTTCGCCTGAGGCCTGCCAGCGGCGAGTCCGGGCCGCCGACGCCCGGCTCAGCGCTGCTTGCCAAATGTCTATATAATCCCTGCCAAATGGCAAAGGCAGGAGTAAGGCCCATGGTTGCACTGACCGGTAGCGACATCGCCGTGAAACGACGCGGCAAGCCCGTATTGAAGGATCGAACCTCGGACATCCTGCTCGGTGGCCGGGCACGGTTCGACGACCGTATCTCGATCTATCGCCTGACCGAGGAAGGCATTCCGCTGACGGCAATCGTCAAGTTCGTCTCCTCGGTCCCCATGCTCAAGGACGAACAGGTCCTGGCCAAGATCATCGGCCTGTCCGAGCGCACCCTGCACCGGCGCCTGAAGACCCCCGACGAACCGCTGAACCCGGAGCAGAGCGCCCGGGCGGTACGCTTCGCCCAGGTGCTGTCCAAGGCCCAGGAGGTCTTCGGCAGCAGCGAACAGGCCCAGGACTGGATGGCCAAGCCGGTGATGGCCCTGGACGGCCACAAGCCGGTGGACCTGCTGACCAACCCCATCGGATTCGAGCTGGTGGATGAGTTCCTCACCCGCCTGGAATACGGGGTCTATCAGTGATCAGCATTCCCGGCAGCAGTGCCGTTCACTTCTGGCGCCTGGACGCCGCGCAGCACGCCGACAGCTGGGACAGCGGCATCGGTGCCGAGCTGTGCGGCGGGCGCTGGAACTCCAAGGGGGTCAAGGCCGTATATGGCAGCGCCGACCCTGCCACGGCGATCCTCGAGGTGGCCGTGCACAAGGGCTTTGCCGCGCTCGACCAGGTGCCCCATGTGCTGACCGGGGCGCTGATCCACGACCCGTCGACCATCTACCGCCTGGACGAAGGCAGCGTGCCCAATCCCAACTGGCTGGTGCCGGGCATTCCCAGCGCCGGCCAGCAGCAATTCGCCGACCAGTTACTGGCCGAGCATCCCTTCGTACTGGTGCCTTCCTCGGTCTCGCGCCACAGCTGGAACATCCTGATCAATCCGCTGTTGGCCAAGGGGTTGTACCAGGTGGTGATCCAGGAGCGCTTCGGCCTCGACACCCGCCTCAATCCGCCGCCACGCACTCCGGCTGGCCGGCCCAACTGAGCGGGCAAAAAAAACGGGAAGCCGCCCGACGCGGATTCCCGGAAACGCCCCCACTCGGGGGGCTACGATCATGAGACGGTATTCGTGGCGAGGGCTTGGCCCCCGCCACGCAAAGGGCTACTGCGGCTTGCGGTAGCTGTTGACGATGGCCGAGAAGTCCTTGCCACCTTCCCCGCGCTGGCTCATGGCCTGGTACAGCTGCTGGGCCACCGCGCCCAGCACCACCGGCTGATGGGCCTGGCGGGCGGCCTCGGTGGCCAACCCCAGGTCCTTGAGCATCAGCTCGGCACCAAAACCACCGGTGTAGCCACGCGCTGCGGGCGCGGTCTCGATCACTCCCGGCCACGGGTTGTAGGTGTCGGAACTCCAGCACCGCCCGGTGGAGCTGTTGATGATCCCGGCCAGCACCTTGGTATCGATACCCAGGGCATCGCCCAGGGCCATGGCTTCGCTGACGCCGATCATCGAGATGCCCAGCAGCAGGTTGTTGCAGATCTTGGCGATCTGCCCAGTGCCCACTTCCCCGCAGTGCACGATGTTTCGCCCCATCTGCGCCAGTACCGGCTGCAGGGCGTCGAACAGCTCGGTACCCGCGCCGACCATGAAAGTCAGGGTGCCAGCCTGGGCGCCGCCTGTGCCGCCGGAAACCGGGGCGTCGGCCATGGCCACGCCCTGCTTCGCCGCAGCGGCGGCAACATCGCGAGCGGTCTGCGGGTCGATGGTGCTGCAGTCCACCGCTGGCACGCCACGGGCGATGCCCGCCAGCACGCCGTCCTCACCCAGCCAGACGCTACGCACATGGGCGGCGGCCGGCAGCATGGTGATCACCAGTTCGGCGCCTTCGGCGGCGGCCTTCGGCGAGGCGGCAATGCGCCCGCCCAGTTGCGCCAGCTCGGCCAGCACGCTTTGGTTCAGGTCGAACAGGTTCAGCTGGTGGCCGGCCTTGATCAGGTTGCGGGCCATGGGCGCGCCCATGTTGCCCAGGCCGATGAATGCAATGTTCATGTCAGGCTCCTCAACGCAGGCTGATAGTGGTGTTCACACCGTCGTTGACGCTGTCATCGTCGAACCAGCGGCTGGTGACGGTCTTGGTCTGAGTGTAGAACTGCACCACTTGCTTGCCGTACGGACCCAGGTCGCCGAGCTTGGAACCGCGCGAACCGGTGAAGCTGAAGAACGGTACCGGCACCGGGATCGGGATGTTGATCCCCACCTGGCCAACGTCGATTTCGCTCTGGAACTTGCGTGCCGCCGCGCCGCTCTGGGTGAACAGGCCGGTGCCGTTGCCGAAGGGGTTGGCGTTGACCAGGGCGATGGCCTCGTCGAGGGTGTCGACCTCCAGCACCACCAGCACCGGGCCGAAGATTTCCTGGGTGTAGATCTGCATCTCGGTGGTCACCCCGGAGAACAGGGTCGGGCCAACGAAATTGCCCTGCTCGTAGCCCGGAACCTTGACGTCACGGCCGTCCAGCTCCAGCTTGGCGCCTTCCTTGATACCGCTTTCGATCAGGCCCAGCACGCGCTCCTTGGCCCGCTTGGAGATCACCGGGCCGACATCGGTACCCGGCTCGCAACCGGCGTTGACCTTGAGCTTGCTCGCGGCCTCCTTGATGTCCGGCAGCCATTCGCGGGCCTTGCCCACCAACACCGCTACCGAGGTGGCCATGCACCGCTGGCCGGCCGCGCCGAACGCCGCACCGGCCAGGGCGTTGACCGTCTGGGTACGGTTGGCATCGGGCAGCACCACAGCGTGGTTCTTGGCGCCCATCATCGATTGCACGCGCTTGCCGTGCTTGCCCGCCAGGTCATAGACATGGGTGCCGACGGCGGTGGAGCCGACGAAGGACACGGCCTTGATGTCCTGGTGCACGCACAGGGCATCCACCACGTCCTTGCCGCCATGGACCACGTTGAGCACGCCGGCCGGGACTCCCGCCTCCAGCGCCAGCTCCACCAGCAACATGGTGGACAGCGGATCTTGCTCGGAAGGCTTGAGGACGAAGGTGTTGCCGCAAACGATGGCCATCGGGAACATCCACAGCGGAATCATCGCCGGGAAGTTGAATGGGGTGATCCCCGCGCATACGCCGATAGGCTGGCGCAGGGTGTAGGTGTCCACGCCGCCGGCGACGTTCTCGGCGAACTCGCCCATCTGCAGGGTGCCGATGGAGCAGGCATGCTCCACCACTTCCAGGCCGCGGAAGATGTCACCTTCGGCGTCGGCGATGGTCTTGCCCTGCTCGGCGCTCAAGACCTGGGCAATGCGTTTGGAGTGCTCACGGATCAAGGCCTGGAGCTTGAGCATGATGCGCATCCGCGCGCCGATCGGCGTCAACTTCCAGGTCTGGAAGGCACGTTGGGCCGCAGCGATCGCGGCATCGACTTCGGCAGCGGTGGCAAACGGCACCTTGGCCAGGACTTCCTGGGTCGCCGGGTTGACGATGTCATGCCATTCCTGGGTCTGGGACTGGACCCATTGGCCGTCGATCAGCAATTTGACCTGCTGCAGGGTAGTGCCGCCGGACTGGAGGGGAGCGTTCATGGGGTCTCCTGACTTCTTGAGTTCTTATGCAGGGAACCAAGGCGTTGCAGCGCCTTGAAAGAGGGGAGTCGCGAGTTGGTATCGGACTGTTTTTGGAGTATAGATGTGCAAACTTCTAATAAGAACGCACATAAAATCCGGTCCATCATGCAAAAAAACATCACCTCGCTGAGCACCCTGAACTGGGACGACCTGAAGTTTTTCCTGGAGGTGGCGCGTACTCGCAAGGCCAGCAGCGCGGCCAAGCGCCTGGCGGTGGACTACACCACGGTGTCACGGCGCATCGGCTCGCTGGAAACCGCCCTGGGCACCCTGCTGTTCGAAAAGTCCCGTACCAACGGCTTCGTCCTGACTGCCGAGGGCCAGCGCCTGCTGGGGTATGCCGAGTCGATCGAAAGCACCCTGCACATGGCCTGCGAGCAGGTCTCGGGCTCCGGCGTGGCGCTGTCCGGGCATGTGCGCATGGGCTGCACCGAAGGTTTCGGCACCTTCTTCATCACCCCGCAGCTCAGCCATTTCCTCGACGCCTACCCGGCGATTTCGGTGGATATCCTGCCACTGCCGCACTTCATCAGCCTGTCCAAGCGCGAAGCCGACATCGTCATTGCCCTGGAGCGTCCGGAACATGGGCCCTACGTGTGCTGCAAGCTGTGCGACTACCGCCTGCAGCTATACGCCACCCAGGAATACCTCGATCGCCATCCGCCGATCCGCCGCCCCAGCGACCTGGGCGAGCATCAGTTCATCAGCTATGTCGACGACCTGGCCTTCAGCTCCGAGCTGCTGTACCTGGCCAACGTGGTCCCCGGGGCCAGCGCACACCTGCGCAGCACCAGCGTCATCGCCCAGTACGTGGCGGCGCAGCAGGGCCGCTCGCTGGCGATCCTGCCGTGTTTCCTGGCGGCCCAGGACCCACGCTTGCTGCCGGTGCTGCCCAAGGAAATCAACCTGACCCGGCAATTCTGGATGTACTGCCGCGAGGACCTGCGCAAGCTCAAGCGCATCACACTGCTATGGGATTACATCCGCGAGGTGACCGAGCAGAACCAGCCCTTGTTGATGGGGGACACTCGAAGCATGTCGTTCAGTGCCCCCTAGCCTTGTGCCGCCATGCCGTATCGGTCACCGATCGGCCTGGCGAAGCGGCCGTAGGACTACAGCCGCGACTGGATGGATCGCCGCTCAGTCGGCGATCACCACGATCGACACCCGACGATTCTCGGTACGCCCGGCCGGGGTGCTGTTGGAGGCCACCGGCTCGCTGCTGCCAAGGCCGCGCAACTGGATGTTCTCTTCGCGCATGCCAACCTGGGTCAGGACCTTGACCACGCTCTTGGCCCGGCGCATGGAGAGCTGCGTGTTGTAGGCCTCCTTGCCGGAGGCATCGGTGTGGCCGTCGACCCGCACCTTCTGGATATCGACACTGAGCAAGGCCTTGCCGATGCGCTGGACGATCTCGGTGCTGGCCGGGTTCAAGCTCTCTATATCACTGCCGAACAACACCTTGCCCGACAGGCCGAAGGCCCAGCCTTCATCCGTCAGTTCGAAGCCCTCCTGTTTCAGCACCGCGATCTGCTTCGGGGTCAGGCCCTTGGGTGGCACGCTCTGGCAGCCCGTCAAGGCCAGCAAGGCCATGAACACCAGGGCACCGAAAAGTCGAACCGAACGTTGTGTCATTGAGAACAAGGGAGTTAGCTCCTGTTTTGAACCTGGACGACGGGGGACTCCGCCCCCACTGTGTGCTGCCCGCCTCGCGCGCCTCGCTTGGCCTGGTACATGGCCGCGTCGGCGGCATTCAACAGACTGCCCGGAGTGGCGCCATGCTCCGGATACACGGCGATGCCGATGCTCAGCGATGTCAGGATCGACAGGCTACCTGGCAACTGGATCGGCATCTCCATGCTGTTGATGATCTTGTCGGCGATGCGCTGGGCATCCTCCACCCGATGCAGGGGCGTCAACAACACCGCGAATTCATCGCCACCCAGGCGCGCCACCAGGTCATCCTCGCGCAGTTGCGCTCGAATCCGCGTGGCCACGGCCACCAGCACCGCATCCCCGGCGGCATGGCCAAAATTGTCGTTGATTTCCTTGAACCGATCGCTGTCCAGGAACAGCACCGCCATGTGTTCGTTGTGCTTGTTGGCACTGCGCAGGGCGCGGATCAGCCGTCCCTCGAAGAAGGCCCGGTTAGGCAGGCCGGTCAAACTGTCATGGCTGGCCTGGTGGGCCAAGGTCTCATTCTCGCTCTGCAGGTGAGTCTGCCAGACCTCCAGTTCATCGAGCAGGGCGTTGAAGTCATTGCCCAGGTTGTCCAGCTCGGCGATTTGCGCCGGCGGCACCCGTTGGTCGAAGGCTCGCTCGCGTCGGGCCGCGTGGGCCACGTCCGCCAGGCTGCGTAGCGGGCCCGTGATATCGCGCAGTTGCCGGCGTGCCAGGTACAGGGCGGCCCAGGCACTCAGGGCGATGCACAGCACGATGCCCACCAACCCGCTGAAGAGGAAGCGCAACAGGCTGCCGCCATGGCCGGTGACATTGACGCTGCCGATCTCCTGGCCCTGGCGATAGATCGGCACGCTGATGGGTTTTTCCAGGAATGTGCTGGCGATGTGCATTTCCAGGTTGGTCAGGAAACCACTGTCCGGACGCTGCCAACTGGCCAGCAACTGCCCCTGGCTGTCGTAGACCTTGGCGTCGGCCACCTCCTCGGTGGAAGCGATCAGCGCCAGGGCCTCGGTGGCCACGACGTTATCGTGGAACACCACGGCAGCTTCCACCGTATAGCTGATGGAACGGGCGATCAGGTGCAGGTTGTGGTCGGCATACACCCGCAGGGCCAGTACGCCAAGGCCGGTCAGGGACAGGCTGGCCATGGAGATCGCCAGCAGGGCAACGATCAGATGGCCGCGACCGATGACCGACCGCAAGGTAGGGCGGGAGTTGGACTTGAACAGTTTCATGGCTCCGCCGGACGCCGACGGGACAACTGCAACACACTGGGATGGATCTTCACCCCACTGCGCGCCACTGAGTCCAGATTGACTTCGAACGATACCTGGCTGTCGCTGACTCGCAGGCAGAACAGGCTGCCCACGGTGCATTGGTCGCCCCCCTCGCTGATGCTCAGCACCGGCTGCCCGGTCAACGAACTGAACAAGCGAGTACGCTGCTCAGTCCCCAGCTTGCCGACGTAGACCGAATCGCACTCACTGGCGATCGTCGCGTTACTGGCCAGTAACCGACGCACCTGCACCGGGCGTCCGGTAGCCTGGGTGGCCCCCTTGAGCAGATCGTCGGTGTATTCGGTGGGACCTACCACGCAAAGACGCAACTGCGCTGGCTCGACCGGCCAGCGCGCATAGCTGAGGATGCCCAGCACCACTTGGGTCACTGCCTTGGCCCGCTGTTCGGCCAGGCTGGCCGGTGCCGAGGGCTCGGGCTGTGCGATGGCCAACAGGCTGAACAGGCAAAGGATGGTCGCCAGCACGTACTGCCGCCACCGCAAAATGCGCTCTGTCCTCAAGACAGCCACGTCCATGCAGGGAATCTCGTTGATTTTCACGAAGATGATGCCGCAACGATAGCACAGCCCTGGAAAATGCCGCGAGATCGACGCGGTGCAACCATGCCTGGAAGCCCGGCCTCAGTCCAGCTCCAGCATCAATCCGCTCAGGCGCTTGACCCGCCGTCGCACCGCCTCCTCGAAGACACCGGCACGGGGTTCGATCAGGCTGAACCAATCCTTGGCCCGGGTGATGCCGGTGTAGATCAACTCCTTGGTCAGTACCGGATTCAATGCATCGGGCAGGATCAGCGCGGTATGGGCGAACTCCGAGCCCTGGGACTTGTGCACGGTCATGGCGTAGACGGTTTCCACGTCGTTGAGCCGGCTCGGCAGCACCAGGCGCACGCCGCCCTGGCCATCGTTGCGCGGGAAGGCCACGCGCAGCACCTGGCGGCCCGCCTCGCCGCCGTCCTGTTCCGGCAAGCGCAGGGCAATGCCGATATCACCATTCATCAGGCCCAGGCCATAGTCATTGCGGGTCATCAAGACCGGACGGCCCTCGTACCATTGCTGGTCGCTTTCGATCAGCCGGGCCTTGAACAGCGCCTGGGTGATGCGCTGGTTCAGACTCTCGACGCCCCAAGGCCCCTTGCGTACCGCACAGAGCAGCTGGAAGCGGTCGAAGGCCTGCAGGACGTTGCGTGCCCAATCGGTCCAACGCCGGTCTTCCAGGCCGGTACCAACCGGTGGACGCTGGCTGCGCAGCACATTCAGGTAATGGCGATAGCCTTGCGGCCCTTCGCCGTGGCCTTCGAGCAACAGCCGTTCCAGGGCCCGGTCCTGTTCACCCTTGAGGCTCAGGCCATGCAAGTCCCCATGGCTGCGGGCCGCCAGCAAGCGCCGGGCCTCGTCGGCCTGTTGCTGATTGACCCAGCGTGCCAGCTGGCCGATGCCACTGCCTTCGCCAAAGCGCCGGGAGTGACGCAGCATCACCACCTGCTGCGCCAGGGGGTGCTGGTGCCCGTGATCTTCCTGCAGGCCACTGGTGGCCAGGTCTTCACCACTGACCGTCTCGAGCCAGGCGCGGGTCTGCGGGTTGTACCAGCCCGCCTCGGCATCCCGGCACAAGTCACCCAGCACGGCTCCAGCCTCCACCGAGGCCAACTGGTCCTTGTCCCCCAGCAGCACCAGGCGTGCATGGATGGGCAAGGCATCGAGCAGGTTGGCCATCATTTCCAGATCGATCATCGAGGCCTCGTCCACGACCAGCACATCCAGTGGCAAGCGATTGCCGGCATGGTGGCGAAAGTGCCGGGTCCCCGGGCGATTGCCCAGCAGGCGGTGCACGGTGGTCACTTCGCTGGGGATCTTTTCCCGCACCTCATCGGCCACCGACAAGGAGCGCACCTGCAGGCTGATCGACTCCGTCAACCGCGCCGCGGCCTTGCCGGTGGGGGCTGCCAGGCGGATGCGCAGGGGCTTGCGAACCTCCACTGCCGGCCCCTGGAGCAGGGCCAGCAGGCGGACCACCGTGGTGGTCTTGCCGGTGCCCGGGCCTCCGGTGATGATGCTGAAGGCCCCTCGCGTGGCCAGGGCACAGGCGAGTTTCTGCCAGTCGACCGGACCACTGGCCCTGGCTGCGCCGAACAACTCGTCAAGGCGCCGGGCCAGATGCTCGGGGGTTACCTCGGTCTGTGCCAGGCGCTGGCGCAGGGCATTGTCTATGCGTCGCTCATAGGCCCAATAGCGCCGCAGGTATAGGCGCTTGCCCGACAGAACCAGGGGCCGCTGTCGCGCACCCTCGCCGTGGTCCGCAGCCAGGGCGACCAATCGGCTACCGGCCAGGACCTTGCACCAGTGTGCGCCCTCAAGGCCGGCCAGGACTTGGGAAGGCAGCGCCGGCGCGCCATTCTGCGCGTCCCCTTCGGGGGGCAATGACAGGGCGAAGTCCGGCTCCTTGAGGGTTTCGAACAGGTCCAGGCAGACATGTCCGTGCCCCAGTTGATGACTGCTCAGGGCCGCGGCCATCAGCACCAATGGGTCGCACTCCGGGTCCAGTTCATGGAGGAAGGCCACGAAGGCCTTGTCCAGGGCCCGCAGCCACCCCCGCGCCACCCATAGGTCGAGCAACTGCAGCAGGTCAGCGGCACGGCCCAAGGGGGCCTGGCCCTGGGAGGCCGGCTCCGGCTCGTCCAGGGAGGCGAACAGATCCGGGGTCATAGCAGCACTCCCTGTTCCCAGGCAGGTTCGACCCTGGGCGGCTCGGCCTGGCCCTGGAACATCAGGTCCAGGCGCTCGATCAACTGCCGCGGCGGGCGGGTGAAGTACAGGCCCCGGCTGGCCGCCTGAGTGCCCCGCAGGAACAGGTACAAAGCCCCGCCCATGTGCCGGTCGTAGTCGTAGTCGGCCAGGCGGGCCTTCAACTGTCGGTGCAGGGCCAGCAGGTACAGGACGTACTGCAGGTCATAGCGATTGTCGAGGATCGATTGTTCCATGGCCTGCTCGGTGTAGGCGGCGTCATCGACGCCCAGCCAGTTGGACTTGTAGTCGGCCACGTAGTAGCGGCCGTGGTGCTCGAAGGTCAGGTCGATAAAGCCCTTGAACATGCCATTGAGCAGCACGGGCTCGGCAGTCACCCGGGGCGCCCCCTGGTGCGTCTGCTGGCGCACCAGTTCGTCGAGCTTGAGTACATCGACCTTGTGGCTGGCGAACCAGAACTCCATCTCCACCCGATACTGGACCAACTGCCCGAGCACCACGGGTGGCTGCCCCTCTCCCGCCGGCAAGGGTACTTGCAGCACCTGCTGCAACCAATCGCTGAGGGTCGGGATCCAGCCTTCCCAGCCCCGGCGATTGCAACGGCGGGCGACCGCATCGGTGATCGCTTCGGGGGACGCACGAAAGCCTTCGCCACCCGCCCATTCCAGCAGGCCATGAAGGAAGGTGCCGGGGTTCGGCCCGCGGGGAAAACGATGGATATCGCCACTGCTGGCGACGACCTCCCGAGGCGCCTCGGGGTCCAGGCGTTCATCATCGAACAACTTTTGTGCCTGGGGATCGTCCGGGGCCTGGCTGCCCACACCCAGGGTGTCACTGATCCGCAAGGCGCTATAGGAGGCGATCCACCAGTTCTCCGCGGCCCGGCGCACGGGAGCCAGCGCAGCCAGCAGGCGGGCTTCGTTGCGCGGCGGATAGAAACGCTGGTCATCGGCGGGCGGCAACTCGGCCACCGCGATGGCATCGCAGCCTTGCTGCAGATCCAGCAACCAGCGCTGCAAGCCAATGGACTCGTTCAACTGCGCGCCGCCGCCCAACAGGTAGCCCAGGGCCGAGAGATTCAGGATCGAGTTGCTGTGGTTACCGCGCTTGAGGTCGGCGACTCCCAGCCAGCAGGCATGCCGGGCCCGGGTCAGGGCGACATAGAGCAGCCGCAGGTCCTCGGCCAGGCGCTCGTCGTCAGCCTGGGCGATCAGCTCTGCGCTAGGGCGCAGGCTGACTTGGGGCTTGCCGGCGGCATCGTGGTAATGCAGCGGCAGGCGGCTGCCGTCCACCGGCTTGGTGGAGCAAATGAACGGCAGGAACACCAGGGGGTACTCCAGGCCCTTGGATTTGTGGATGGTGACCACCTTTACCAATTGCTCATCGCTTTCCAGGCGCAGGATCTGCTCCTCGCCCGCTTGCCCGGACAAGGCCAGGTGTTCGGTGAGGTGGCGGATCAGCGCCTGCTCGCCATCGAGCTCGGCGGCGTTCTGCTGCAGCAATTCGGACAGATGCAGGAGGTTGGTCAGTACCCGCTCGCCATCGCTGCGGGCCATCAGGGCCTGGGGCAACTGGAAGTCGTGGAGCAGGCGGCGCAGCATCGGCAGCACGCCCTGGCTCCGCCAGATCGCCCGATAGCCACGGAACTGCATGACTCGCGCTTCCCAGGCCAATTCGTCCTGGTTCAAGCGCTCCAGTTCCACCAGGGGCAGGTTCAGTGTCAAGGACGCCAGGGCGGCACGCAGCGGACGCTCCACGTCCGGCTCGGCACAAGCCTTGAGCCACACCAGCAGGTCGCGGGCTTCCTGGGCGGCAAACACCGAGTCCTTGTCCGAGAGGTACACGCTGCGCACCCCGCGGGCGGCCAGTTCGGCACGGATGGCCTGGGCCTCCTTGCCGTCGCGTACCAGGATGGCGATGTCCGCCGGCAGCAGGCCTTCGAGCTCTTGCGGGCCGCGGGCAAAACCACTGCGGCCCTGCTGGCCGCCATTGAGCAGGCCGACAATGGCACTGGCACAGGACGCGGCCTGGTGCTGGCGATACTGGGCTGCGGACAACGGTTGCTCCGAAGGCAGCAACCAGAAATTCAGTGCCGGTACGGCTTGGCCATCGACCAGCAGGCGCTCCTTGCGGTCCTGGGCCGCCACGGCCAGGAACGGCACCGGGTTCTGGCCATCGGGCTGGCGAAACAGGAAAGCGCCTCGCCCTTGCTGGCGCTGCTCGGCATGCAGGAACACGTGGTTGACCGCACTGACCATGGCCTGGCTGGAGCGGAAGTTGGTGCCCAGGCTATGCAGGCGGCCACTGGTGGCCTGGCGCGCCCGCAGGTAGGTATAGATATCGGCACCGCGAAAGGCGTAGATCGCTTGCTTGGGGTCGCCGATCAGGAACAGCCCGGTCGTCGGGTCGTTGTCTTCGATGCGATAGATGCTCTCGAAGATGCGGTACTGCACCGGATCGGTATCCTGGAACTCATCGATCAAGGCCACCGGAAACTGCTCGCGGATCAGGCTCGCCAAACGCTCGCCGCCATCGCTCTGCAAGGCGCCATCGAGGCGCAGCAGCATGTCGTCGAACCCCATCTCGGCACGGCGGCGCTTCTCTTCCTCAAAGCGTGCCCCGACCCATTGCGCAGCATGTTGCAGCACCGCCGCATCCGGGCTGGGCAAGGCCTCCAGGCTGGCCTTAAGTCCGGCCATCGCCTCAAGCCCGGGATGGCTTGGGGCGTCGCTCTTCCAGGCCTCACTCATGCCTTCTGGGGTCAGGCGACTGAAACCGGTGCCGATATCCAGTTGCTCAAGGCTCTCGTCATCGACCCACGCGTCGATCTTGTCGAACCAGGGCTCGAAATAACGCGCCTGCATCTTGCGTCCATCGACGCTCTTGCTGGCTACCCCTTGCAGGCAGATATCCCGCAATTGCGCAGACCATTGGCGCCAGGGTGCCTTGATCTGCACCAGGGCTTCGCGGCGCTCTTGCAGGCTGGCCTCGATCAACTCGGCTGGCGTCTGCTCCATCGGCCCGCGCCGCTCATTGCCGAACATCGCCCGGACCCGGGGCAGCAACTCGGCCGGCCCCACCCAATGGCTACGCACCCAGTTCAGTGCGTCGCCTTGCAGGGGGTAGCAGAACAATCGCCAGTAATCGCGCAGGACCTGGCCCAGCAAGTCGCTGTGGTCGGTCTCCAGGGTCTGGGTGAACAGGCTGCCGCTGTCGAAAGCGTGTTCGCGCAGCATGCGCTGGCACCAACTGTGGATGGTGGAGACCGCCGCCTCGTCCATCCACTGGGCTGCGATATCCAGGCGATTGGCACAGGCGGCCCATTGCTCGGGGGGGTATTGCTCGCGCAACTGCTCTATCAGGCTGTCCGGGGCCGGGATTTCTTCACGCAAGAAGCGTGCGGCCTCTGCCAGGCGGGTGCGGATACGCTCGCGCAGTTCCTTGGTCGCGGCGTCGGTGAACGTCACCACCAGGATCTGTGGCGGCAGCAGCTCGCGGCCAAAACCTTCGGCTTCACCGCCATGGCCCAGTACCAGGCGCAGGTAGAGCGCGGAAATGGTGAAGGTCTTGCCTGTACCGGCACTGGCCTCGATCAGCTGGCTGCCGTGCAGCGGAAAAGCCAGGGCCAGGGGGCGTTGTCCAGTCATGCTCCGGCCTCCTCGCCGAGGGCTGAACGCCATGGGGCGTTGAGTAGCGGGCGATAGAGCGTTTGGGCCCAGCCGCTGAAGGTTTCATCGGCGATCAATGCGTTGTAGTCGGCAAACTGGCGGGCCAGCGCCGGACTTTCGCGGCGCTCGCCCTGGCTATTCTGCCCATCACCGTCATAGGCCTTGCGCGCCGCGGCGGCGGCCTTGTCCGGATCGCTCTGCCCCAACCAGGCAAAGGCCGTCTTGACGGCCACGGGCAGGGGTTGGCGCATGCCCGCCTGCCAGGCTTGCAAGATCTCGCCCAGGACCTGGCGGGCCACCTCTTGCTCGAGGGGGGCGAGCAGCAGGCTGTCGTCGCTCGCCACCAGTGCCGTGGTCAGGCAGTAGCCACTGGCACAGGCCAGCAAGTGATTGATCCAGGGTTTGATCAGTCGGTGCCACTTGCGGGTCTTGCTGGAGCCGATGCCATTGGCAATGGCGGTCACGGCCAACAGCCCATTATCCGCACGCTGGTGCAAACCGCTTAACCACCCCTCCACTCGGACACCTTGCAAGTCCAGGCTCACCGGCAGTGCACTGGCAAGCGGGGTTGGCCATAGGGCCAGCAATTGCTGGTAGCGCTGCAACAAGTCCGGCAGGGGTTCCATCAACTCCCGTTGCAGGCACTCACCGAAACCGGCCATGGGCAGCAAGCCGCTGGCCTGCAGTCGCTGGGCCTGAGCCTGTAGCGCATGCTCGGGTTGCCGGGCGTCGCCCAGTGCAGCCTCCAGCAAGCTGTCGCTCAGGTTGTAGCGTTGCAGGGCATCAAGGACGAAGGGTTCTTCATCGGCCAAGGGCGCCTCCATCGCTTCGAAGAACACCTTGAGCCGCTGGCTGAAGAAATGCCGTACCGGGTGGCGCAGGAAATCTTGCAACTGGGCCACACTCAGGGGCTCGTCCTGGGCATAGGGCTCCAGGCGCACAAGCGTGTCCTGCTCCTGTGGGGCCTGATGCAGCACTTGCCACTCCCGGGCGTAGCTGAACAGCGGATCGTCGTCATGAAAGTAGCGGGCACTGAAGGGTTGCAGCGGATGCTCCTGGGTCATTTCTTCCAGTAGGGCGCCAGGTGTATCCAGCGCTCGCCAGCCACTGGCCAGGTGATCGCGCAACTGGCCGATCAGCACGGAGGCCGGGCGCTCGCTATTGTCACGGATGCTGCGGCCGACCCAGCTGATGTAGAGCTGGTCACGCGCCGAGAGCAAGGCTTCGAGCAGCAGGTAGCGGTCGTCTTCACGCCGAGAGCGGTCGCCCGGGCGGTAGTCGCTGCCCATCAGGTCGAAGTCCAGGGGGGGCTGGGCCCGCGGGTAGTCGCCATCGTTCATGCCCAGCAGGCACACCAGCTTGAAGGGGATGGCACGCATTGGCATCAGGGTACAGAAGTTCACTGCGCCGGCCAGGAAGCGCTGGGACAGTCGCCCCTGGTCGAGGCCCGCCAACCAGGCCTCCCGTACCACGGTCAAAGGCAGTTCATCCTGCAGGCCCACCGACTCACAGGTTTCCAGCCAGGTTTCGCGTAGGTCTTCCAGTTGGCCCAGCAGGTAATCGTCATGCTCGGTACTGGCCAGGAAGAACTGCTCCAGCAGGTGGTGCAAGCGTTCGCCCCACTGACCAGGCACGGCAGGTTGGCACAGCTGCTCATGGGCCAGTTGCAGGGCGTCGAGCAAGGCCACCAACGGACCTATCAGGGCGGCATCCAGGCCACCGATCTCATCATAGGGCTCGATACCGGCGCAGGCATCGGAACGGCCAACGGCATACCCCAACAGCATGCGCCGCAGACCGAAACGCCAGCTGTTTTGCTCCAGCTCCTCGGGCAGCCCCAATTCGGCTCGCTGTTCGGCATTCATGCCCCAGCGGATACCAGCACCTTCGATCCAGCGATGCAGGGTCGGCAAGTCGGCTTCGTCGACACCGAAACGTGCGCGCAGGGCCGGGACATCCAGCAGATCGAGAATCTCGCTGACCGGGAAGCGGCTGTCCGGCAGTTTCAGCAAGTGTTCCACGGCGATCAGCAGAGGATCGCGGCCACGTTGCCCCTGGTCGGTCAGGGTGTAGGGAATGAAGCGTCGGTCATCGCGTTCCAGTTGGCCGAATACGGCGCGTATATGCGGAGCGTAACTGTCGATATCCGGAACCATGACAATCACGTCGCGAGGGCGCAGCTCGGGATCGGCGCTGAAGCGGGCCAACAGCTGATCGTGGAGAATCTCCACCTCGCGCTGGGCACTGTGGGCAATGTGGAAGCGGATCGACGAGTCCTGCTGGAGATCGACCTCGGGCCATAGCTCGCGGGTTTCATCGAGAGGGCGCAGTTCGAGAATGTCGTCCTGCAATTGCTGGAGCATGCTGAGGGGGCGGGTCTCGCTGAACAGGTCGATCCGTCCATCGCGAAAGGCTGCGCGATAGCTGTTGGGGTCGTCGTAGCTGTCCAAGAGATTGATGTAGTCACGACCTTGCTTGCCCCAGGCGGCCAATAGGGGGTGTGCATGCTGGTGCAGGGTTTGCGGGTCGAGCGCCAGGGGCATGCCGGTCTTGCGCGCCTGGCGCTTGTACTGATGCCGCAGCAGATCCTTGTCGGCGACGATGTCAGCCCAGTGGTGGCGGCAAGGGTTGTGCACGCAAAGCAGTACCTGGCTAAAGCGAGCCAAACCTGCCAGGGCCTCCAGGGCCTGGGCCGGCAGTGATGAGATCCCGAACACTATCACTCGCGGTGGCAGCCCCTGGGGGGTGGAGTCGAGGCTGTTGATTCGCTCGATAAAGCGCTGGTGCACACCTGCTCGGCTCTGGGCCATGCCTTCGGTACCCACGTCCAGGAGCAGCGCTCGCCACAACTCGGCTTGCCAGCAGTTGGCGGGAGGCAAGGCCTTGGGCTCTCCTCGAACGTTGCGCAACTGATGCCGCCCGGCGGCCCAGTCCTCCAGCCAATCGGCCCGGTATACCTGGTATTGGTCGAACAGGTCAGCCAAGCGCTCGGCCAGTTGGTAGCGTTTGCGCAGATCGCTGTCATGGGTCAGGAAACGTTGCAGAGGCTCGAAATGCGGCTCGTCGATCAACTCCGGCAATAGACGCATCAGGCGCCAGGTGAGCGGGGCCTTGTCCAACAGGGATTTGGGGGGAATTTCATCCCGTCCCAGCACCAGGCGATACAGCTGCCACATGAAGCTGCCGGGCAACTGTACATCGATGGCTGCGGCTATGCCGCAGCCACCGGAATCATCGTCTTCGGGGTCTTCGGCCAGGGCCAGCTTCAACCACTGGGCAATGCCATTGCTCTGAACCAGGGCAATTTCATTCTCCAAGGGCGCTAGCGGGTAGCGCCGCATCCAACTGACGACCAGGCTGCGCAACTCGTCCAGGCGGTTACCATGAACCACCATGAAACCAGGGTTGAGGGACGAGGCGTCCGGCATAAAGGATTTCCTTGGAGAATGCAAAAAGCCAGGGCGGAACCTTAGCACTGTCGCGGAACGCTGGCAGCCGGACCGATCAAAGAGCTGCGTGAACGGTGGAAACTTTTCGTTCGCGCAAAGACAAAACCCCAACTGCTTTCGCAATTGGGGTTTCGGAATTTAATCTTGACGATG
>MCNE01000047.1_pt1 | contig 51951 bp, 42 predicted proteins | sample 778201 | NCBI WGS metagenome assembly MCNE01 (sample SAMN04296813, study PRJNA304217) | bioreactor metagenome | isolation source: sewage enriched with benzalkonium chloride | place: Turkey: Istanbul urban wastewater treatment plant | reverse complement strand
GTGGTGGCCGTTGCGAGGGGCTCTGTTTTACCTGTAGAAGCGGCCCCTGGCCATCAGAACTTGGTTACACGGGGTGCTGGCGCCTCCAAGGGCGCGTGGTCGTGCCTTAAAAAAGCCGCGCCCCTGGCCGGGGGGCGCGAGTGGGCGTCATGGCGTCGGCAGGGTTTGTGCCTTGGGCGCCCGGTCTTGTGCGCTGGTGTCTGTACTGTCCCGCTCCAGGCATTGGCGGGCAAAGCGGGCGAGATCGCGCAGGGCGGCCCTGGCCGAACGCAGGTAGAAGGCCTGCAACTGGAAGACATGCCAACGGCCTTCGTGGATCTGCAACTGACAAGGCACCGCCGATGCCCTGGCGCGTTCGGCCAGGCGAGTGGAATCGGACAGCAGCACCTCCTGGTCGCCGACCTGGATCAGCATCGGCGGCAGCCCGCGCAGGTCGGCTTCCAGGGGGCGGTGCAGCAGCGTCTGTGGCGTTGCGGCATAGGCCTGCAAGGCCTGCTCCAGCCAGTCGCGGCGGATCATCGGGTCCGTGGCCTGGCGGCTTTGCATGCTGGCGCCGGCCAGCGTCGGATCGGTCACCGGCGAGAGCAGCAGCAAGCCGGCGGCAATGCCCTCGCCACGCTCCTTCAAGGCCAGGGCCAGTGCCAGGGCCAGGGCACCGCCGGCGGAGTCACCGGCAATCAGCAGCCGCTCTACCGGGTAGCCCTGGGCGCGGATGGCGTCGTAGCAGGCCAGGCAATCCTCCAGCGCCGCCGGGTAGGGATGCTCCGGAGCCAGCCGGTAATCCGGTGCCCATACCGCGCAGCCGCTTTCTTTGGCCAGTCGGCTGGTGATGCTGTAGTGGGTGTCGGGGCTGCCAAGGCAGAAGGCGCCGCCGTGCAGGTAGAGGATGACCCCTTTGGCGGCGCTGGCCTTGGGTTCGACGATCTGTAGTGCCATATGTCCCAGCCGGCTGCGATGACGGTTCACTCCCCAGCCTCCAGGCATCAGCCTGGACAGGCCGGCAACGATCTTGCGCTGGCTGGCCAGAAGCCGGGGCGGGCCGATCAAGGCCCTGAAGCTGGCCCGCAGGAAGAGTCGCAGGAAGGCCGCATTGCCTCGTTCCAGCCAATCCCCGGGGGCGGCTATTCGTTGCCCGTCGGTTGCTCGGTCGCCATCCAGGGGGCTGGAGAACTGGTAGGCCGCCAGCCCGGCATGGCGGGTCTGCCAGCGATAGCTCCAGGTGAAACCCGGCCAGTTGGTGCTGTTGTGGCCGTTCGGGTCTACGTACCAGCTCTGGCACCCGCTCCATACCGAGGTGGCCAGGCGCCGCTGGATTCGTTGTTGGAAGCGCTGGTGGGATTGTGGGTCCACCTCCAGGGTCCGGGCGGTATTGGCCAGGAGCGCACGGCGAGCCTTCATCACGTGGGATATCTGGCTTTCGAGCATGTAGATGATGGAGTTGTGCCCCAGGTTGGTGTTGGGGCCGTAGAGCATGAAGAAGTTGGGGAAGCCCGGCACGCTCAGTCCCAGGTAGGCGGCAGCACCTTGCTGCCAGGCCTGGTTGAGATCTTGCCCTAGGCGTCCGGTGATGCGCATGGGCGAGAGAAACTCGGTGGCGGCGAAGCCGGTGCCATAGATGATGGCGTCTACTTCGTGCCGTTGGCCGTCCAGGGTCTCGATGCCTTGTTCGGTGATTCGCTTGATGCCTTGGGTCAGCAGTTCGACATGGGGCTTGTCGAAGGTGGCCAGGTAGTCGTTGGACAGCAGGATGCGCTTGCAGCCGATGGGATAGTCCGGGGTCATCTGGCGTCGCAGTTCGGGGCTGGACACCGAGGCCTTCAGCAGTTTCTGGAAAGGTATGCCGACGGCCCAGCGGGTCAGGCCTTGCAGGCGGGTGAAGCCCAGGGCGCGGGATTCGAAATGCAGGTAGTGAGCCGCGCGTACCAGCTTCATCCACAGGGGATGGCGGGCAAAGCGTTGCAGTTCTTCTGGCCTGTAGGGGCGATCGGCCTTGGGCATGATGTAGGCCGGCGAGCGCTGGAAGACCTTGAGCGTCGCGACCTGATCGGCAATCTGTGGCACGAACTGGATGGCCGAGGCTCCGGTACCGATCACCGCGACCCGCTTGCCGGCCAGGGGATAGTGATGATCCCAGTGGGCGGAGTGGAACACATGACCGGTGAAGCTCTCCATGCCTGGCAGCCTGGGGATGGCGGGGCGGCTCAGCTGGCCGGTGGCGCTGACCAGCAGCCGGCTCAGGTACGACTGGCCATTGTGGCAGCTGACTTTCCACAGGCACTGGCTGTCGTCGAATTCGGCATGGCTGACTTCGCTGTCGAACTGGATGTGAGGCAACAGGGCATAGTGTCGGGCGCAGTGTTGCAGGTAGTCGTGGATCTCGGCCTGGGGCGCGAACACCCGGGACCAGTTGGGGTTGGGCTCGAAGGAAAACGAATACAGGTGCGAAGGCACGTCGCAGGCTGCGCCGGGGTAGGTGTTCTCGCGCCAGACGCCCCCGACGTCCTGGCCTTTTTCCAGGATGAGAAAGCGGCTGACCCCAGCCTTGCGCAGGGCGATGCCCATGCCCAGGCCGCCGAAGCCCGTGCCGATGATGATGGCTTCAAGGGGGATGCTGGAGTCGTGCTCCGGGTTCTTGGCAGTGATGGGTGCAGGCATGACGACCTCGTTGTTCTTGTTGTGTGGTGCGGTACCGCGCCCCTGGATCGAGAGTGCGGCGCCGATGGGGGTCAAGCATGGAGGCAATCGCTCATGGACCCCATGCTGCAACGTGACAAGTGCTTTAGTATTTGGGCCAAATCGTCACCGGATGAGTCAGCCCATGAGCATTCAATCGTTCACTCGCGGACCTTCCAGCGCTTTGCTGCTGGTGAACTTCGGTCGTGAGCGGGGCCTGCCCCTGGCACGCCTGCTGGCGGGTTCGAGGCTGTCCATGGCGCAACTGCAGGACCCCAACAGTCTGTTGTCGGCGGCCCAGGAGTTGCGGCTGGTGGGTAATCTGCTGGAGTTGCTGGAGGATCCACCAGGGCTGGGCCACGAAGTAGGGCTGCGCTATCACTTTTCCACCTATGGCTTGTTCGGCTACGGCCTGATCAGCAGTGCGACCCCGGCGGATGCGTTGAGCCTGGCCTTGCGTTTCCTGCCGTTGACCTATGCCTTCGCCAGTATTGGTTATCACCAGGAGCCGGGGGTGGGCGTGTTGACCTTCGGTGAGCCGGCAGTGGCCGATGTCGCGCTGCAAAACTTTTTGCTGGAGCGGGACATGGCGGCCGCGGCCGTGTTGATGAAGGAGATTGTCGGCGAGGATTTCCGCTTGCTGCGGATCACCCGTTGCGGTGCGCCGCCTGTGCACGGGGGGGCCGGAGAGTCGCGGAAGATTTTCGGCGTGGGTCCCGAGTATCGGGCGCAGAGCAACAGCCTGGTATTCGACCGGCGCTTGTTGCACCGCTCCTTGCCCCAGGCCAATCCGGTGACGGTATCGATGTGCGAACAGATGTGCAGGCAGCTGCTGGAGCAGCGGCAAATGCACCCGGGGGTGGTGGCCCAGGTGCGCCAGCATCTGGATGCGCTACCAGCGGGGGCCGTTGCGGACCTGCCAGCCATGGCTCGCCTGAACCGCACCAGCGTACGGACCTTGAAACGACGCTTGCAGGAGCAGGGCAGCAGCTATCGTCAATTGCTGGCCGAGCATCGGCGTCGCCAGGCCCTGGAACTGCTGGGCAATCCTGGCCTGAGCCTGACCCAGGTGGCGCAAAGGCTCGGCTTCAGCGACCTGTCGAGTTTCTCCCAGAGCTTCAAGCGCTGGTTCGGCGTCGCTCCAAGCCAGTATCGCCAGGGGCCGGGCGGATAAACCCACCCGGGCAATGGCTGCGGCTATAATCCTCGCGCGCTGTATTCCCACCACCTCTGATCGAGATTGTCATGACTATTTCCCTGTACGCCGCTTCCGTTCCTGTCTTCAAGCAAATGCTCAAGGCCCTGAGCGATGTACTGCACAAGGCCGAGGCCCATGCGACGGCCAAGGGTATCGAGCCCAATGCGCTGTTGCAGGCGCGCCTGTACCCGGACATGTTCCCGTTGGTGCGCCAGGTGCAGATCGCCGTGGACTTCGCCAAGGGCGTTTCGGCGCGCCTGGCCGAGGTCGAGCTGCCCAAGTACGACGACAGCGAGACCAGCTTCGCTGACCTGCAGGCGCTGCTGGCCAAGGTCCTGGCCTTTATCGATGGCATCCAGCCGTCCCAGGTCGATGGCAAGGAAGGCATCGAGATCGTCACCCGTCCGGGCACGCCGAAAGAGAAGCGCTTCAGCGGCCAGTCCTACCTGCTGACTTATGGCCTGCCGCAGTTCTTCTTCCATGTCACCACTGCCTACGCGATCTTGCGTCACAACGGCGTAGAGGTCGGCAAGCGTGACTACATGGGGGCATTCTGAGGCGTTAGCGCCTTTTCTGGATGAATGAAAAAAGCCCGGCCAGGGTCGACCTGGCCGGGCTTTTTAGTGCTGCGGATCAGGCCGAGGCTTGTGCCTTGTCTTCCTGGGCCATGCAGGCTGCTGCGGTGAAAAGCACGTCGGTGGAGGAGTTCAGTGCGGTTTCTGCCGAGTCTTGCAGGACGCCGATGATGAAGCCCACGGCCACCACTTGCATGGCGATCTCGCTGGGGATACCGAACAGGCTGCAAGCCAGGGGGATCAGCAGCAGCGAACCGCCGGCGACGCCGGAAGCGCCACAGGCACAGATCGCGGCCACCACGCTCAGCAGCACGGCAGTGGGCAGGTCCACGGCGATACCCAGGGTGTGCACGGCAGCCAGGGTCAGCACGGTGATGGTGATCGCCGCACCGGCCATGTTGATGGTGGCGCCCAGGGGAATGGATACCGAATAGGTATCCTCATGCAGGCCCAGGCGCTTGCTCAGCTCCAGATTGACCGGGATGTTGGCTGCCGAGCTGCGGGTGAAGAACGCGGTGATGCCGCTTTCGCGCAGGCAGGTCAGTACCAGCGGGAACGGGTTGCGGCGGATCTTCCAGTAGACGATCAGCGGGTTCATCACCAGGGCCACGAACAGCATGCAGCCGATCAGCACGGCCAGCAGGTGCAGGTAGCCGAGCAGCGCATCGAAGCCCGAAGTGGCCAGGGTCGAGGCCACCAGGCCGAAGATCCCCAGGGGCGCGAAGCGGATCACCACCCGCACGATCAGGGTGACGCCGTTGGACAGGTCCTCGAGCACGCTGCGGGTGGTTTCACCGGCATGGCGGATGGCCACGCCCATGCCGATGGCCCAGGCCAGGATGCCGATGAAGTTGGCGTTCATCAGGGCGCTGACCGGGTTGTCCACCACGCTCAGCAGCAGGCTTTGCAGCACTTCGCTGATGCCGCCCGGTGCGCTGATGGTCACGTCGTGGGTGGACAGCACCAGGGCAGAGGGGAACAGGGCGCTGGCGATCACGGCCACCACCGCGGCGGCGAAGGTGCCGAGCAGATAGAGGACCAGGATCGGGCGGATATGGGTTTCCTGGCCATGCTTGTGGTTGGCGATCGAGGCCATTACCAGCACGAATACCAGGATCGGTGCCACGGCCTTGAGCGCCGAGACGAACACTTTGCCGACGAAAGTGGTGGACTTGGCCACCTCAGGCGCCAGCAGTGCCAGGAGGATACCGGCAATCAGGCCGATGACGATCTGTGTCACCAGGCTCAGGCGCTTGAGGGATTGCAGGAAGGACGGTGGTGAAGCGTTCATAAACGGTATCTCTATTTTTTTAATGTGCAGTGCATGCAGCGACCCTGGGCCGGAAACTGACCCAAAGTGGAACCGCCACGCAAGGCCGCGGTCGGACAAGCAACAGGCAGGCAGGACGACCATCGAGTGTCGAGCCGCCTGTTTTGGGGGCAGGGGCGGACTTTATCACAGCAGGCCCGGCTTCCCGTGTGGATGTGACGATCTGCCACTTGCCGTGTCGATCAGTTGGATAACGCGGTTGCCTTGACCTGTATCCACTCTGTTAAGATTCGCCATCCCCATTTTTCCTATCCGGTCAGCGCGCCCTCCGGGCCGTCGCTGTCATCCGTCGTCGCTGGAGTTTTGCATGTTGTTTCCCATCCTGCTGTTATCGGCTGCGGGCTTTACCATCCTGACCACGGAATTCGTGATCGTTGGCCTGTTGCCAGCCATTGCCCGGGACTTGCAGGTCAGTGTGTCCCAGGCCGGCTTGCTGGTGACGCTGTTCGCCTTCACCGTCGCCGCCTTCGGTCCGTTCCTGACCGCTTACTGCGCGCGTTTTCCGCGCAAGCCGCTGTTCATCATCGTGCTGGTGCTGTTCGGGCTGTCCAATACCGTCGCCGCGCTGGCACCGAACATCTGGGTGATGGCCCTGGCACGGCTGGTGCCGGCCTTGGGCTTGCCGGTGTTCTGGGCCCTGGCGAGCGAAACCGCGGTGGATATCGTCGGGCCGGACGAGGCCGGGCGGGCTATTTCCAAGATCGGTTTCGGCATCGTCTGTGCCACGGTATTCGGAATTCCCGTGGGGACCCTGATCGCCGATCTCTTCGGCTGGCGCAGTGCATTCGCCATCCTGGCGCTGGTGGCCTTTGCCAAGGCGCTGCTGTTGTATCTCTATCTGCCGAAGACTTCGGTGCACAACGAACAGGCCAGCCTGGGCTCGCAGTTCGCTATCCTGCGCAGTCCGCTGATGCAGGGGCATGTGCTGCTGTCGATCCTGGTATTCAGCGGCATGTTCACGGCCTACACCTACCTGGCGGATATCCTTGAGCGCCTGGCCGGTTTCAACGGCACGCTGGTGGGTTGGTGCCTGATGGGCTTCGGTGCGGTAGGCCTGATCGGCAACTCCCTGGGGGGACGTTTTGTCGATCGCCACCCGCTGATTGCCTCGATGGTGTTCTGTGCCCTCATGATGGGGGGCATGGTGGCCCTGGTACCGAGCATTCATTCGACCCTGGGGCTGGCAGCGGCCATGGGTATCTGGGGCATGACCCAGGCGGCGATGTTCCTGGTCAGTCATGTGCGGATGATGAAGGCAGCCCCACAAGCTCCGGCTTTCGCCGCGTCCTTGAACATCGCCGGAGCCAATATCGGGGTCGGCCTGGGGGCGATGGTCGGCGGCCGGGTAATCGATACCCTGGGCCTGGGGCACCTGGGGTTCGCGGCGGCAGGCTTCATCCTGCTGTCGATTGCCCTGGCGCTGGTGTTGATGAAGGTGAAGGCGCCACAGGCCTGCGCTTCCTGATCAGTGGCCGAGGGGCGTGAACAGTTCCCGTCGCGCGCCCTCGGTAATGGCAACGATCCCGGGGTGCTTGACCTTGCGCTCCACGGTAATGGCATAGAACGATTCGGCCACGGCGTCGGTCTGGCCTATCAACTGCACGCCGTATTGCTGCTGGACTTCATCGGCAATCACGCTGGGGGCAATGAAGATCCCGCTGCCGGATTGGCCGAAGGCCTGCATCAGGGCGCTGTCGTCGAATTCACCGATGATTCGTGGTTGTAGCTGCTGTTCGGCGAACCAGCGCAACAGGCGGCTGCGGACCACGGTTTCCTGGCCGGGGATCAGCAAGGGGGCGCCATGCAGTCCTTGAGGGAAGTTGGCGCCGTGCAGGCGCGCCAGTTCCTGGGTGGCAAAGAAGCTGATTCCGCATTCCCCCAGTTTCTGGCTGTAGCCCTTGATATCCAGGTGGGGCGGCATCGGGCTATCGGAAATCACCAGGTCCAGGCGCTGGATGGCCAGGTCGGCCAGCAGGCGTTCGAGCTTGTCTTCGCGGCAGGTGAGGCGGATCGGCTCGCTGAGCTCCATGGTCGGAGCGACCAGTCGATAGACGATGGACTTGGGCACCACGTCCGCGACCCCGACCCGGAACGGGATCTGCTGCTCGTCGGGACGGGCGCGGAGCATGGCTTGCAGTTCGTTACCGAGCTGGAACATCTGTTCGGCGTAGGGCAGGGCCTGGCGCCCGGCTTCGCTCAGTTCCAGCTGGCGCCCTACGCGGCGGAACAGTTCGACGCCATAGGTTTGCTCCAGCAGGCTGATCTGTCCGCTGATGGTTTGCGGGGTCAGGTTCAGCTGCTCGCAGGCCCGTACGATGCTGCCGGTCTTGGCTACAACCCAGAAGTAGTGCAGTTGGCGGTAGTTGAGCATGACGATTAACTATTCGTAAAAACCGAAGTATAGTTGCAATAAATACGAATTTTCCTGAACTGTTACGCTCCATAGAATGCCTCGCCATCGACAGGGCTCTCATTGGTCCTGTGCGTTCTATCGAGGAAATCGGCATGTCATTCAAACCCCTGGGCTCAGCTATCGTGCTGGCCCTGTCTATGCTGACCCTGGCGGGCTGCGAGCAGGCAGAAAAGAGTGCCCAGCAGGTGCTGGACAAGGCGGCACAGTCAGCCAAGCAAGCGATCGACGATACCCACAAGGCAGCAGAGCAAGCATTGAGCGATGCGGCTGGTAGTGGTGTCGGCAAGGACAAGAAAACCGATGACAGCGCCAAGCAGGCCGAGTCGTCCCAGGAAATCTGATCTTTCATGCAACCGAGTCGGGATTGACCCATGGATTACCTTTTACAGCTCGCCGCCAGCCCCACTGCCTGGGTGGCCCTGGCTACCTTGGTGGTGATGGAGATCGTGCTTGGCATCGATAACCTGATCTTTATCTCCATCCTTACCAATAAGTTGCCGGAGCAGCATCGAGCCAAGGCGCGGCGCCTGGGGATCGGCATGGCCCTGTTCATGCGCCTGGCGCTGCTGAGCACCGTGGCCTTTATCGTCCAGCTCACTGAGCCGGTGATCGAGGTGCTGGGGCAGAGCTTCTCCTGGAAGGACATGATCCTGATTGCCGGTGGCTTGTTCCTGGTGTGGAAGGCCACCACGGAAATTCACCACAGCATGGATTCCAAGCCAGAGGAGGAAAAAGTCGCGACTCCTGGCGTGGCGATTGGCTTTGCCGCTGCCATCGGCCAGATCCTGCTGCTGGACATGGTGTTTTCCATCGACAGCATCATCACTGCGGTGGGGATGACCGAGCACTTGCCGATCATGATCATTGCCGTGGTGGCATCGGTGATCGTGATGTTGCTGGCTGCCGAGCCGCTGGCCAAGTTCATCAATGACAACCCGACCATCGTGATGTTGGCCCTGGGCTTCCTGATCATGATCGGCATGACACTGATTGCCGAAGGTTTCGGCGCCCATGTGCCCAAGGGCTATGTCTATGCGGCGATGGCCTTCTCGGCGGCTATCGAATGCTTGAACATGCTGGCTCGTCGGGCCCGGGAAAAGCGCCAGGCCGCACAGTCCGAGGCTTGATCGCAGGATTTAGCCCACGGCAGACCGCCTGTGCTCCCTGGAGCCAGGCGGTCGTTTCATGGGTGGGCACGTTCGGTCAGTGAGCGGTCGCGGGATTTCGGTGCTCTTTCTCTGCTGGGGTGATGCTTGCGGGCGACTGCCGGGGCGGGTGATGGCGGCGGACGATGCGCAGTACGCCCCAGAGCATGGCACCGGCAACTGCCAGCCAGCCCAGGATCAGCATCAGGATCGTCGTTGTCAGGCTCATGTGTGCCTCCTTCCATACCCCTTGGCGGGGCACGATTCTTACTAGAAGACAGTCTAGTAGTCTCTGTGTTTCAGGCTATTGACCAATAGTCGAGAGTCCTCGAACAGTTCGCTCTATGGTTTTCGATTAACTGTCGTCAAACGCTATACCCCCGTCCTCAAGCGCCCTATGATCAGGGCCCCAGCCGGAAGAGGACTGCCCGGCGCCTGATATAGAGAGCAATGATGGTGCGGGTATTTCCTGGATTTCGAGCGGCGCTGCTGGCCAGTGCCTGTGTGTTGGGCCTTGTCGGTTGTACAGGCAGCGTGCAGCCGCAGATTCAGCGCCTGCCGGAGCGAGTGGAGCTCAACAGTGTGCCGTTCTTCAGTGGCGAGATGTATCAGAGCGGGCCGGGGGCCCTGGCCGGGATGCTGTCGCAACAGGGGATCGTGATCACCCCGGGGCTGCTGGACAAACCCCTGCACTTGCCGGGTGCCGAGGCACAACTGCCACAGAACATGCAAAAACTGGCCAGGGAATACGGCATGGTGGTTTATCCCCTGGATAACAACCTGCCTGCGCTGCTGGCCCAGGTTGCGGCAGGGTATCCAGTGATGGTGCGGTTCACCGAGGGGTCGGCATTCTGGGCGCAACCGCGCTACGCCGTACTGGCCGGCTATAACCGAGACAAGCAGACGGTGCTGCTGCGCGGGGCGAAGAGTCGCCGCCAGTTGATGGAGTTCGGTGCGTTCGAATCGGCCTGGAAGGACGCTGGCAGCTTTGCAGTCCTGATCCAGGCACCGAACCAGTTGCCAGCGGCGGTCGATCGCCAGCGTTGGCTGAAGGCTGCTGACGAATTGGCCCGGGCGGGCCAGGAGCAAGCAGCGGCCCGGGCCACCAAGGCCTTGGACGGTCACTGATCGGTTGAACGCGACAACGGCGCCCATGGGCGCCGTTGTGATCATGCGAGGGGAGCTCAGTGGGATGCCTGGGTGGCTCCGGCCTGGCGGTTCTTGAGGTTTTTCTCCGCTTTGTAGCGCAAGGCTACGTCCGGTACCGAGCCGCTCTTGCCGGTTTCCACCCAGTTGCGGATTCGGCCGGCATCGGCGAAGTGCGTGTACTTGCCGAAGGCATCGAGAATCACCAGGGCTACCGGGCGATTGCTCATGCTGGTGACCAGCACCAGGCAATGGCCAGCCTGGTTGGTGAACCCGGTCTTGGTGATCTTGATGTCCCATTTTTCCTTGTTGACCAGGTGGTCGGTATTACGAAAGCCCAGCGTGTAGTTGGGCTTGCGAAATGCCACGGTCTTTTCCTTGGTGGTGCTCAACTCGCTCAGCAGGGGGTACTTGCGCGCTGCCACCAGTAGCTTGCTCAGGTCCCGTGCGGTGGAAACGTTATGGATCGAAAGGCCGGTAGGCTCCACATAGCGAGTGTGGGTCATGCCCAGGGACTTGGCTTTGGCGTTCATCGCCGCAATGAACGCGGCATAGCCCCCTGGGTAGTGATGGGCGAGGCTGGCGGCTGCACGGTTTTCCGAGGACATCAGGGCAATCAGCAGCATTTCCCGGCGGCTCAGTTCGCTGTTGAGTTTGACTCGAGAGAACACGCCCTTCATTTCCGGGGTGTCGCTGATGTTCACGGAAATGTATTCGTTCATGGGCAGCTTGGCGTCCAGCACCACCATGGCGGTCATGAGCTTGGTGACCGAAGCGATGGGGACCACGACGTCAGGGTTGCTGGAATAGATGACCTTGTTGGTTTGCAGGTCGAGCAGCAGGGCGCTGCCAGAGGCGATGTGCAGTTGTGACGTGTCTCTTGGGGCCGCGGTAGTTTCGGCGGCGTCGACGCTGTGCGTGAGTAGGGTGCCGGACACAGCAAACAACAAGCTGAGGATGGAGAGACGAATTTTCACGCCGGTGGACTCGATAGAATGGATATGCCGTTTTGCAACGGGCTTTTTTGGAAAAACGTTACATTCTATGAGTATGGCGGAAGAACTGTCGATTGCTCTTCAGCAGTCAGCCGAAAACCCTTAAAAACCAAGAAAAAAACCGATTTTCTCCTGAACGGTAGTGCATTGTCGGTCTGGATCGAATGGCAGGCGCCGGGCTAGAAGTCGCCAGCGATAAGGGGAGGTAAATACTGTGGTGTTACAGAATAAAGAAAGCCCGCCGATGGCGGGCTTTTGTGTGCGCAAGGACACTCAGCTGTGCAGCGACTCGGCTGCGTACAGGGTGTTTTCCAGTAGGCAGGCACGTGTCATGGGGCCTACGCCGCCGGGCACTGGAGTGATCCAGCCTGCGCGGGGCAGGGCGGTTTCATAAACCACGTCGCCCACCAGCTTGCCGTCTTCCTGGCGATTGATGCCGACATCGATGACGATGGCACCTTCCTTGATCCACTCACCCTTGACCAGGCCAGGCTTGCCGGCTGCTACAACCACCAGGTCGGCGCGGCCGACGTGACCGGCCAGGTCCTTGGTGAAACGGTGGGTCACGGTCACGGTGCAGCCGGCCAGCAACAGCTCCATGGCCATTGGGCGACCAACGATGTTGGAGGCGCCGACCACCACCGCATCCATGCCATACAGGTCGGCACCTGTGCTTTCCAGCAGGGTCATGATGCCCTTTGGCGTGCAGGGGCGAAGCAGTGGGATGCGTTGTGCCAGGCGGCCGACGTTATAAGGATGGAAACCATCCACGTCCTTGTCCGGGCGGATGCGCTCGAGCAACAGTGATGCGTCCAGGTGCTCGGGCAGTGGCAATTGTAGAAGGACGCCATCGATGTTCGGGTCATCGTTCAGGCGATCGATCAGGCCTGCCAGGTCTTCCTGGGTGGTGTCGGCGGGCAGGTCGTAGGCCTGGGAAAGAAAGCCGACCTCTTCGCAGTCTTTACGCTTGTGCGAGACATAAACCTGAGAGGCTGGATCGCTGCCGACCAGGATCACTGCGAGGCCGGGAGTGCGCAGGCCTTGCTGGCGACGCTCGGCGACACGCTTGGCGATCTGCTGGCGCAGGCTAGCGGCGATCGCTTTGCCGTCGATTAGTTGTGCAGTCATGACGCGTGATTAACCATCGAGAGGGAAAGAAAAAGAGAACACATTCTCGCATGCCGGGGCGTGAGGGCAAAGGCGCTTGCTCTGCAAATTGCCCTAACTCCTTTAATTAAATGAATTTTTTTTAAAAAAGAGTTGACGACCTAACGGCTCGTCTATAACATTCGTCGCACTTGTCGGGCACAGCCTAGCACTGGTTAAGAAGGTCGGGCGGAGTTGTTGATCAACTCGCAGCGACTGGAAGCAATTAGTTTGTAGTCGTTAGTTAGAGTACAGATTAATAAGGCGCCCGTAGCTCAGCTGGATAGAGCATCCGCCTTCTAAGCGGATGGTCGCAGGTTCGAGTCCTGCCGGGTGCGCCATTAGGCAGCTTTGGCACAAGTAACGCAATATGGTGGGCGTAGCTCAGTTGGTAGAGCACAGGATTGTGACTCCTGTTGTCGTGGGTTCGATCCCCATCGTCCACCCCATATTCGAAAAAGGCGCCAGATTAATAGTCTGGCGCCTTTGCTTTAAGAAGCTTGTTACGCGGACGTGGTGGAATTGGTAGACACACTGGATTTAGGTTCCAGCGCCGCAAGGTGTAAGAGTTCGAGTCTCTTCGTCCGCACCAATAAAGTAGCTAGTTAATAGCAGATGACGGCGCAGCACCTGAAAGGGTCTGCGCCGTTTTCGTTTCTGGGTGTTTGCATCGCGCGGCGCGCATGCTGGGTTGCCCAAGTGATGAAGCGGCTTTCCTCCGGTCGCTAGCTGCTCTGGTTTGATGGTGTTGTTACCCGGTGTATTCGAGAGGCTGGCTGGTTGCTTCTATATATAGAGGGGCTGGTGCAGGGACTGGGTTTGATCTGTAGTGTTTGCTCTTATGGTGGGGCTGAAGCCTTTGTCCCCGTCTTCATGTTGCTGGCCGCTTTTTACCCCTTTTCAGTAGGGTGACTTCTTGAGTTTGACCCACTAGAATGCATGCCCTTGGTGCGACACGCGTGGCGTGTCTCCTAAACTTCGAGGTGTAGAGTCATCTTGAAGGGTTTTCGAAAGAGAGCCGAGAGCTTGGGTGCCCAATCCCAAGAAACAAAACCCTCCCAGAAGTCCAATGCCTTCAAGGACTTGCCGCAGCGGCGGTGGCAAACTCAAGGTCGATTAGCGCTCGGTGGCTCGACCGCAGTACTGGATTTCCGGTATTGGAGTGCCTACTACACATCAGCCCTATTCAGGGCTAAACCCATGCGGGAGAGAATCCCCGCTGGGGTTCCCTCCTGCTTTTGAAACAGGAGGTAACAATTCTTTGAGCATGCTGCCTCGGCAGTCCCTGTTCACATCAAACCGGAGACATGAGCGAAAGCTCTGTCTGTCATTGTCCAACCATTGCCTGTTTGGAGTGGCAGCGGACTCGTTGTGCGACCAACGATAGCCTAGGAAGACATGCGTCACTGGTAACGGTGGGGTGTGAAGCTCTTCCAACAATGTAGCCCCCGTATGGGTGCGTCTTCGCCGTGAGGCGGAGCGCAGATGCTCGGAGCAGTACCGGGTTGAGGCGCTAGGCTGGCTGGTATGGGTAACACAAGTGAACTGCTAATAAACGTCGTCAGCATTACGGTGCCTAATCTGCTGATAGGCATTAACCAAAAAGGTGATGCGACCGGTTGTTCTGGTCAAGGGTCGGAACACGTCGTCACATAAGGTCGCCGGCGAATAGGCAGACTCTAACCCAGTCGTGTGACAGGCAGGGAACGTGGTAAGCCCGTATGGCTGCCTTCGGGCAGGTGAACCGCAAGGTGATCCGTTGGCTGTGCGGGTATGGGATCGCAGAGAAAGCGAAAGCCGGGCTGTAATGGCCCGGATAGGGGCTGGAACATCGCTCCACGGGAAACCGGGCAGACTTCTGCGTGGTCTTTCGTCGCATGAACTCTGAGTGAACCTGTCTCAATAAACCTAGAGATCCAGCTGTAACGGATCTTCTATTAATCCAACCCTGGCGGGAGCGTCCATTCCCGTCAGGGGATGTGTGCGTCTTTCGCTTGGGGCAACTTGAGAGGAAGGCAGCATGTTAGAACATAGCCAATTGGCCGTGTCTGCGCCTTCCGGCGCTCCGCAACAATGGCATGACATCGATTGGTGGCGTGTTCAGCGGAATGTCCGGGCGATGCAGATACGGATTGCGAAGGCTTGTCGGGAAGGCAACTGGCGCAGGGTGAAAGCCTTGCAGCGGATGCTGACCCGCTCACGCTCGGCCAGATACTTGGCCGTACGGCGAGTCACTGAAAACCAGGGTAAGCGCACGGCGGGAGTCGACCGCGTGCTCTGGGATACACCCGATGCCAAATGGAAGGCGGCAAATGGGTTGAAGCGCCACGGTTATAAACCACGGCCTTTACGGCGTGTGTTTATTCCGAAGTCAAATGGAAAGGAGCGCCCTCTGGGCATTCCGACCATGACGGACAGGGCAATGCAGGCGTTGTATTTGCTTGCTCTGGCACCCATTGCAGAAACCACCGGCGATCCAAACAGCTACGGCTTTAGGATCGAGCGATCTACGGCGGATGCAATGGGGCAGTTGTTCGTATGCCTATCCAAGAAGGTTTCGGCCCAATGGGTTTTGGAGGCGGACATCAAAGGCTGCTTTGACCATATCAATCATGACTGGCTTATCACCAGCGTCCCAACGGATAAGGTGGTTCTCCGAAAATGGTTGAAAGCTGGCGTGATTCATAAAGGCCAGCTACAGGCAACGGATGCCGGTACGCCACAGGGCGGGATTGTCTCGCCCAGCTTGGCGAATCTGGTGCTGGATGGGCTGGAGTCACAACTTAAGCAACATCTGGGTGTGACCAAGGCCAAGAAGCTGAAAATCAATGTGGTGCGTTATGCGGATGACTTTGTGATAACCGGAACCTCGCGAGAGGTGCTGGAAACTGAAGTCAGACCTTGGGTAGAGCAGTTCCTAGCAGTGCGGGGGCTGCAGTTGTCACTCGAGAAGACGCGTGTCGTCCATATAAAGGAAGGCTTTGACTTTCTAGGTTGGAATTTCCGCAAGTACGATGGGAAGCTTCTGATCAAGCCAAGCAAGAAAAACGTGAAAGCGTTCTATAGCAAGGTAAGGGAGATCATCAGTACCAGCAAAACGGTAAGGCAGGAGGATCTGATCCGACAGCTGAATCCGATACTGCGTGGCTGGGCGTTCTATCACCAGCCTGTGGTAGCCAAGAAAGCGTATAGCCGCATGGATTACATGATCTTTCTGGCTCTATGGCGTTGGGCAAAACGGCGACACCCTAAGAAAACACTCCAGTGGATCGGAGCGAAATACTTTAAACCCATGAAGGGGCGCAAAGGGGTGTTTGCTACCGCGACGATGAATGACAAGGGAGAGATGCGAACGATCGAGTTGTACTCGCTAGCGAGCACTCCGATCGAACGACACAAGAAGGTGAGTGGGGAGTACAACCCCTTCGATCCTTCTATGGAGGAAATGGGTGAGAAAAGGCGTATGGAACAGATGCTCAAAAGGCTGGCGTACCGTAAGCAAATCTTGAGCCTTTTCCAGAGTCAGAAAGGATTGTGTCCAATATGTAAGTTACCGATTACGAAGGAGACGGGGTGGCATGATCACCACATTCTGTACCGCACAAAAGGCGGTGGAGACTCCCTAAATAACCGGGTACTATTGCACCCCCTTTGTCACCAGCGGCTACACGCTCGCGGATTGACAGTGAACAAACCGGCTCCCCTTACCGGGGGTTTTGATTAGGCCCGAGCCGTATGCGGGGAAACTCGCACGTACGGTTCTTAGGGGGAGGTGGGCCAGTAATGGCCCATCTCTACCCGACATTCTGGGGTCGGAAAACGGCCGGCTAATCGTCTGTGCAACGAGGAATATCCATGCAAGTTTCTGTTGAAAATACTTCTGTTCTTGAGCGCCGCATGAGCATCACTGTGCCGGCTGAGCGCATCGAGAGCCAGGTCAACAAGCGTCTGCAGCAGACTGCCCAAAAGGCCAAGATTCCAGGCTTCCGTCCTGGCAAGGTTCCAATGAGCGTGATTCGTCAGCGTTATGAGGCTGACGCACGTCAAGAAGCAGTAGGTGATGTGATCCAGGCTTCCTTCTACGAGGCCGTTGTCGAGCAGAAGCTGAACCCGGCTGGCGCTCCTTCGGTTGAGCCTAAGGTGCTGGAAAAGGGCAAGGACCTGGAATACGTCGCCACTTTCGAAGTGTTCCCTGAGTTCACTGTTGCCGGTTTCGAAGGTATCGCTGTTGAGCGCCTGAGCGCGGACGTGGCTGATGCCGATCTGGACAACATGCTGGAAATCCTGCGCAAGCAGAACGTTCGTTTCGAAGCGGCCGACCGCGCTGCCCAGAAAGACGACCAGCTGAATATCGATTTTGTTGGCAAGATCGACGGCGAGGCGTTCGCTGGCGGCTCCGCCAAGGGGACTCAACTGGTTCTGGGTTCGGGTCGCATGATCCCGGGCTTCGAAGATGGTCTGGTGGGTGCCAAGGCTGGTGAAGAGCGTGTTCTGAACCTGACTTTCCCTGAGGACTACCAGAACCTGGACCTGGCCAACAAGGCCGCTGAGTTCACTGTTACCGTCAACAGCGTTTCCGAGCCGAAACTGCCTGAACTGACCGAAGAGTTCTTCGCGCAATTCGGTATCAAGGAAGCGGGTCTGGAAGGCTTCCGTGCCGAAGTTCGCAAGAACATGGAGCGCGAGCTGCGCCAGGCTATCAAGTCGAAAGTGAAGAATCAGGTTATGGACGGTCTGCTGGCCTCCAACCCGATCGAAGTACCGAAGGCGCTGCTGGAAAACGAAGTCAATCGTCTGCGCGTCCAGGCTGTTCAGCAGTTCGGTGGCAACATCAAGCCGGATCAGCTGCCAGCTGAGTTGTTCGAAGAGCAGGCCAAGCGCCGCGTAGTGCTGGGTCTGATCGTTGCCGAAGTGGTCAAGCAGTTCGAACTGAAGCCTGATGACGCTCGTGTTCGCGAACTGATCCAGGAAATGGCTTCGGCATACCAAGAGCCTGAGCAGGTCGTGTCCTGGTACTACAAGAACGAGCAGCAATTGAACGAAGTCCGTTCGGTTGTGCTGGAAGAACAAGTTGTGGATACTGTTCTGCAGAAAGCTAGCGTGACCGACAAATCGGTCTCCTACGAAGAAGCGGTCAAGCCGGTAGAAGCACCTCAAGCCGACTGATCTTTTCTCGTTCGAAGCAAACACCATAAGCCAGCCTTCGTGCTGGCTTATGCGTATTCAAGACATGACTATTTGGGAGTGACTGCAGGACATGTCCCGCAATTCTTATTATCAGCAGAGTTCTGACATCCAGGCCGCAGGCGGCCTGGTCCCGATGGTTATCGAGCAGTCCGCTCGCGGCGAGCGTGCCTACGATATCTACTCGCGCCTCCTCAAGGAGCGAGTGATCTTCCTGATCGGTCCGGTAGAAGACTACATGGCCAATCTGGTCGCGGCGCAGCTGCTCTTCCTTGAAGCGGAGAACCCGGACAAGGACATCCATCTCTACATCAACTCGCCGGGTGGTTCGGTGACCGCTGGGATGTCGATCTACGACACCATGCAGTTCATCAAGCCTGATGTTTCCACTATCTGCATTGGCCAGGCGTGCAGCATGGGTGCGTTCCTGCTTGCAGGCGGTGCGGCAGGCAAGCGCCACTGCTTGCCCAACTCGCGCATGATGATCCATCAACCGCTCGGCGGTTTCCAAGGCCAGGCGTCGGATATCGACATCCACGCCAAGGAAATCCTGCACATCCGCTCGCGCTTGAACTCGCTGCTGGCCCATCACACAGGTCAGAGCCTGGAAACCATCGAGCGTGACACCGAGCGCGACAACTTCATGAGCGCTGAGCGCGCAGCGGAGTACGGCCTGATCGACTCCGTTATCAGCAAGCGTCAAATGCCCGCCTAAGCAACTCAAATGTAGGCGGCTGGTTTGACCGGCCGCCTGCGGACTTGAAAAAGCCCGCAATTGCCTTCATCTTGTGTTGCAAGCCTATCGGATTTGGATCGATCGAATGACTGACACCCGCAACGGCGAGGACAACGGCAAACTGCTTTATTGCTCCTTCTGTGGCAAAAGCCAGCATGAAGTACGCAAATTGATTGCCGGCCCCTCGGTCTTTATCTGCGACGAGTGCGTCGACTTGTGCAATGACATCATCCGTGAGGAGGTGCAGGAAGCACAGGCCGAAAGCAGCGCGCATAAATTGCCTTCGCCTAAAGAAATCAGCGGCATCCTTGATCAGTATGTGATTGGTCAGGAGCGTGCAAAGAAGGTTCTGGCAGTAGCGGTTTACAACCACTACAAGCGTCTGAACCAGCGTGACAAAAAGAACGACGAAGTCGAACTTGGCAAGAGCAATATCTTGCTGATCGGCCCTACAGGCTCGGGCAAGACGCTATTGGCGGAAACCCTGGCACGCCTGTTGAACGTACCTTTCACTATCGCCGACGCCACCACCCTGACCGAAGCCGGTTACGTGGGTGAGGACGTCGAGAACATCATTCAAAAGCTGCTGCAGAAGTGCGACTACGATGTGGAAAAGGCCCAGATGGGTATTGTCTACATCGATGAAATCGACAAGATTTCCCGCAAGTCTGATAACCCTTCGATTACCCGGGATGTTTCTGGTGAAGGTGTTCAGCAAGCCCTGTTGAAGTTGATCGAAGGCACGGTCGCTTCCGTTCCGCCTCAAGGTGGTCGCAAGCATCCGCAGCAGGAATTCCTGCAGGTCGATACCCGTAATATCCTGTTCATTTGCGGTGGTGCATTCTCTGGCCTGGAGAAGGTTATCCAGAACCGCTCCACCCGCGGCGGCATTGGTTTCAATGCCGAAGTGCGTAGCAAGGAAGAGGGTAAGAAGGTCGGCGAATCACTGCGTGAAGTGGAGCCTGATGACCTGGTCAAGTTCGGCCTGATTCCTGAGTTCGTCGGCCGCCTGCCGGTTCTGGCGACGCTGGATGAGCTGGATGAAGCAGCTTTGATCCAGATTCTCACCGAACCGAAGAACGCCTTGACCAAGCAGTATGGCAAGTTGTTCGAGATGGAAGGTGTCGATCTGGAGTTCCGCTCTGACGCCTTGAAGGCAGTAGCCAAGCGGGCTCTCGAGCGCAAGACAGGTGCTCGTGGCCTGCGTTCGATTCTCGAAGGCGTACTGCTTGACACTATGTACGAGATCCCCTCGCAATCCGAGGTGAGTAAAGTAGTGATCGACGAAAGCGTTATTGAAGGCAAGTCCCAGCCACTGTTCATCTATGAGAACAGTGAGCCGACGGCCAAGGCAGCGCCAGACGCTTAAGCGGCATGCTGTCGGATTGAAAGAAGGGGCCTTCGGGCCCCTTTGTTTTTAGCGTCTTTAAAGTGCTGTCTTTAGCTTGTTTTTTTTCCAGGCAGCCCCCATCTTGGTTTCAAGCTTACTTCCACCAGTTTTCGGCCGTAAGGCCGCCGTAGAGGCGAAATCATGAAGACAACCATCGAATTGCCTCTCCTGCCATTGCGTGATGTCGTGGTTTATCCGCACATGGTTATCCCGCTGTTCGTGGGGCGCGAGAAGTCGATCGAAGCCCTTGAGGCAGCGATGACGGGCGACAAGCAGATTCTCCTGCTGGCTCAGAGAAACCCTGCTGATGACGATCCCGGTGAGGATGCACTCTATCGCGTAGGTACCATTGCCACCGTCCTGCAATTGCTCAAGTTGCCTGATGGCACCGTGAAGGTGTTGGTTGAGGGCGAGCAACGTGGCGCTGTCGAGCGTTTCAGCGAAGTCGACGGTCATTGCCGCGCCGAAGTGACCCTGATTGATGAAGTGGATGCTCCCGACCGCGAGTCGGAAGTGTTCGTGCGCAGCCTGCTGTCGCAGTTCGAGCAATATGTACAGCTGGGCAAGAAAGTCCCTGCCGAGGTGTTGTCCTCTCTCAACAGCATCGATGAGCCAAGCCGCCTGGTGGACACCATGGCCGCGCATATGGCGCTGAAGATCGAGCAGAAGCAGGAAATTCTCGAGATCATCGATCTCTCCGCTCGTGTAGAGCATGTCCTGGCACTGCTGGATGCCGAGATCGACCTGCTGCAGGTGGAGAAACGCATTCGTGGCCGCGTCAAGAAGCAGATGGAACGCAGCCAGCGCGAGTACTACCTGAATGAGCAGATGAAGGCCATTCAGAAAGAGTTGGGCGATGGTGACGAAGGCCACAACGAAATCGAGGAGCTGAAAAAGCGCATCGATGCTGCTGGCCTGCCAAAGGATGCCATGGCCAAGGCCCAGGCTGAGCTGAACAAGCTCAAGCAAATGTCGCCGATGTCTGCCGAGGCGACAGTGGTTCGTTCCTATATCGATTGGCTGGTTCAGGTGCCGTGGAAGGCCCAGAGCAAGGTACGCCTCGATCTGGCGCGTGCCGAAGATATCCTCGATGCCGACCACTATGGCCTTGAAGAGGTCAAGGAACGGATTCTCGAGTATCTCGCGGTCCAAAAACGTGTGAAGAAGATTCGCGGCCCGGTGTTGTGCCTGGTCGGTCCTCCTGGGGTCGGCAAGACTTCCCTGGCGGAATCGATCGCCAATGCCACCAATCGTAAGTTCGTGCGCATGGCCCTGGGTGGTGTGCGGGACGAAGCGGAGATTCGTGGCCATCGTCGAACCTATATCGGTTCGATGCCGGGAAGATTGATTCAAAAAATGACCAAGGTTGGGGTACGCAACCCGCTGTTCCTGCTCGATGAAATCGACAAGATGGGCAGCGATATGCGTGGCGATCCAGCCTCGGCCCTGCTTGAGGTCCTGGACCCCGAGCAGAACCACAACTTCAACGATCACTATCTGGAGGTCGACTACGACCTGTCCGATGTGATGTTCCTCTGCACCTCCAACTCGATGAATATTCCGCCAGCCCTGCTGGACCGGATGGAGGTGATTCGTCTGCCGGGTTACACCGAGGACGAGAAGATCAATATCGCGATCAAGTACCTTTCGCCCAAGCAGATCCAGGCCAATGGCTTGAAGAAGGGCGAGTTGGAGTTCGATTCTGACGCGATTCGCGACATCATCCGCTACTACACCCGTGAAGCCGGTGTACGGGGCCTGGAGCGCCAGATCGCCAAGGTCTGCCGCAAGGCGGTGAAAGAGCATGCGATGGAGAAACGCTTCTCGGTGAAGGTCACCTCCGACCTGCTGGAGCACTTCCTGGGCGTGCGCAAGTTCCGTTATGGATTGGCCGAGCAGCAAGACCAGATCGGCCAGGTCACCGGTTTGGCCTGGACCCAGGTCGGTGGTGAGTTGCTGACCATCGAGGCCGCAGTAGTGCCTGGCAAGGGTCAACTGATCAAGACCGGCTCCTTGGGCGATGTCATGGTCGAGTCGATCACCGCCGCACAGACTGTAGTGCGTAGCCGTGCCAAGAGCCTGGGGATTCCCCTGGACTTCCACGAGAAGCGCGATACCCATATCCATATGCCGGAAGGGGCTACCCCGAAAGACGGCCCAAGCGCGGGCGTAGGCATGTGCACTGCACTGGTATCGGCCTTGACCGGTATTCCAGTGCGGGCCGATGTGGCAATGACCGGCGAGATCACACTGCGTGGTCAGGTATTGGCCATCGGTGGTTTGAAAGAGAAACTACTGGCGGCGCATCGGGGTGGAATCAAGACCGTGATCATTCCTGAAGAGAATGTTCGCGATTTGAAAGAAATTCCTGACAATATCAAGCAGGATCTTCAGATCAAACCCGTTAAATGGATTGACGAAGTCCTGCAAATTGCGCTGCAATACGCGCCGGAGCCCTTGCCGGATGTGGCTCCCGAGATAGTTGCAAAGGACGAAAAACGCGAGTCTGACTCTAAGGAAAGAATTAGCACGCATTAATACGCATTAGCCTGGGGGGCTTCCTTGACAGCTTTTTAGAGCCCTTGTTATAAAGCGGCTCTTAAGTGCCTGTAGGCCATTCAGCACTCGTTTTTGCTTTCACCAAAAAACTTAGAATCATACTCATAGATATATAAGGGGACTTAGAGTGAACAAGTCGGAACTGATTGATGCTATCGCTGCATCTGCTGATCTCCCGAAAGCTGCTGCTGGCCGTGCGCTGGATGCAGTAATCGAATCCGTTACTGGCGCTCTGAAGGCCGGTGACTCTGTTGTTCTGGTTGGTTTTGGCACTTTCTCCGTAACTGATCGTCCAGCTCGTGTCGGCCGCAACCCACAGACCGGCAAGACTCTGGAAATCGCTGCTGCTAAAAAGCCAGGTTTCAAAGCTGGTAAAGCACTGAAAGAAGCCGTTAACTAAGTTTCTTCAAGGGTCTTTGCCCATCCGGGTCGGGTCATGCCTGATCTGGCAGCGGGGCGCCAGTTGACCGGTACATAACCGGTTCACGCCGAGGGTCGCAGGTTCAGCTCTTGTCCGCTCCGCCAGTTACGAGAAGGCGCATCCTCGGATGCGCCTTTCTTCTATCCGGACTCTACCCACGCTCCACGGTTGCTCAAAACAGAAGTACAGCCGTTTCTGGGGGACGCATGCTGCAGAATATCAGGGACAATTCACAAGGCTGGATTGCCAAAACCATCATCGGGGTCATCGTCGCACTGTTGGCGTTGACCGGTTTCGATGCCATTTTCAAGGCCACTACCCATAACCAGGATGCGGCCAAGGTCAACGGTGAGGAGATCACTCAGAACGAGTTGAGCCAAGCCGTCGACATGCAACGTCGTCAGCTGATGCAACAGTTGGGCAAGGACTTCGACGCCTCTCTGCTCGATGAGAAGATGCTGCGTGAAGCTGCCCTGAAGGGGCTGATCGATCGCAAGCTGTTGTTGCAAGGTGCCCAGGACTCCAAGTTCGCCTTCTCTGAAGGGGCATTGGATCAGGTGATCCTGCAGACGCCGGAATTCCAGGTCGAGGGCAAGTTCAGCCCTGATCGTTTCGACCAGGTTATCCGCCAGCTGGGTTACACCCGCTTACAGTTCCGCCAGATGCTCAGCCAGGAAATGCTGATCGGTCAGGTGCGCGCTGGACTGGCAGGCAGTGGCTTCGTCACGGATGCCCAGGTGCTGGCATTCGCCCGCCTGGAGAAGCAGACCCGTGACTTCGCTTCCCTGACCGTCAAGGCCGACCCGGCCGCGATCAAGCTGACCGATGACGAGGTCAAGGCCTACTACGACCAGCACGCGAAGGAGTTCATGACGCCTGACCAGGTCGTGATCGACTACATCGAGCTGAAGAAGGCCGCTTTCTTCGACCAGGTCAGCGTCAAGGACGAGGACCTGCAAGCGCTGTATCAGAAGGAAGTCGCCAACCTGTCCGAGCAGCGTCGTGCCGCGCACATCCTGATCGAAGTCAACGACAAGATGAACGAGGCCCAGGCCAAGGCCAAGATCGAAGAGATCCAGGCGCGCCTGGCCAAGGGTGAAAGCTTCGAGGCGCTGGCCAAGGAGTTTTCCCAGGATCCAGGTTCGGCCAACAATGGCGGTGACCTGGGCTTCGCTGGCCCTGGCGTCTACGACCCAGCCTTCGAGAAGGCCCTGTATGCGCTGGACAAGGACCAGGTTTCCGCTCCGGTGCGCACCGACTTCGGTTATCACCTGATCAAGCTGCTGGGCGTCGAAGCACCACAAGTGCCGAGCTTCGCCAGCCTCAAGGACAAGCTGACCCGTGAGCTGAAGACCCAGCAGGTCGAGCAGCGTTTCGTCGATGCGACCAAGCAACTGGAAGACTCGTCGTTCGAAGCGTCCGATCTGGCCCAGCCAGCCCAGGACCTGAAGCTCACCATACATACCTCCGCGCCGTTCGGTCGCGAGGGTGGTGACGGTATTGCCGCCAATCGTGCCGTAGTACAGGCCGCCTTCAGTACCGAAGTCCTGGATGAAGGTGCCAATAGCACCGCCATCGAGCTGGATCCGGAGACTGTCGTGGTGTTGCGCGCCAAGGAGCATCGCAAGCCTGAGCAACTGCCTCTGGAAAGCGTCGCCACGGCCATCCGTACGCAATTGGTCAAGGAGCACGCCAGTGCTGCTGCCAAGACCAAGGCTGAAGAGCTGATCGCCAGCCTGCGTGATGGCAAGGTCGCGTTGAACAAGCCGGTGGATGGCCAGGACTGGAAGGTCGCCAAGGCCGTGACCCGTGGCCAGGAAGGTATCGACCCGACTGTGCTGCAGGCCCTGTTCCGCATGAGCAAGCCTGAATCCAAGGACAAGCCGAGCTTCACCAGCGTGACCTTGCCTAATGGCAACCTGCTGGTCCTGCAACTCGATGCAGTCAACGAAGCCGTGGCGCCGACCGACGAAGAGAAGGCCCAATACCGCCGCTTCCTGGCCTCGCGCGTAGGCCAGCAAGACTTTGCGGCCTATCGCAAGCAGTTGGAAAACCAGGCGGATATTAAGCGTTATTGATGCCTGTTCCCCTGTGTTGAAAAGACCCCGGCCTAAAAGCCGGGGTCTTTTTTTTGCGGGGATGATCCCTATCCATGAGCGGTTAGCGGTAAGCCGCAAACCCTTGTCGCTTGGCGCTAATCGCTACCAGCAGGGCCATCAGCAACAGGCCGCCGATCACCCAGGGAAAGCTGGTCACCCCCGGTCCCTGGAGCAGCATTGCGCCGCCCAGGCCGCCCCCGGCGATCGCCAGGTTCCACAAGGTCACCAGCATCGATTGCGCGGCGTCGGCATGTTCACCAGCAGATTTGGCCAGCGCGGTCTGCAACAGGGTGGGAATACCTCCGAACGAAAGCCCCCAGATCACCGTCGCGGCATAGATCGTCGTCGGTCCCTGGGGCAGCAGCCCCAGTAGCAGGGTCGAGGCGATGAACAGCAGGCAACTGACCAGCACCAGTGCCCTTAGCCAGCGATCGATCAGCAAGCCGATCGCCCAGATACTCAGCAGGGCGGCCAGGCCGAACACCAGGAGCACACGTTCGATCTGTCCGCCAAGGCCGGCGGGTTCAAGAAAGGGCGCAATGTAGGTGTAGAGAATGTTGTGGCCCAACACATAGGTGAAGGTGACGAACAACACCGGCCTGACGCCCGGCAATGCCAGGACTCGGCGCAGGGGAAGGCGTTTCTGGGGGCGTAGCCCCGGGAAGTCCGGCACCTGCCGGAGTACCCAGAGGACCAACCCCAGGGTCAGTAGCGTCATGATGGCGAAACTCATGCGCCAACCCACCATGTTGCCGAGCAAGGTCCCCGCCGGAATACCGATGGACAACGCGACAGGCGCACCGAGCATGGCCATGGCGATCGCCCGTCCCTGCAAGTGAGGCGCCACCATGCGACTGGCGTAGCCGGCGAGCAGGGCCCAGAGCAAACCGGCGAAGACCCCAGCGCAGAAGCGGGCGACCAGGGTCAGGCTGTAGTCGCTGGAAAGAGCGGTGATGCTGTTGACGATGGCGAACCCGCCAATGGCGATCAGCAACAGGGGGCGCCGTCGCCAACTTTGAGTCAGGGTCACCAGGGGAATTGCCGCCAGCAGCGAACCCAGGGCATACAGGGTGACCAGTTGCCCGATCAGGGGCGGCGAGACCTCAAGACCCTGGCTCATTTGTGGCAGTAATCCGGCCGGCATGGCTTCGGTCAATAGGGTGATGAAGCCTGCACTCGCCAGGGCCAGAAGGCCGCCGACGGGAAGGCGTTCAGAGGTTTCGGTGACAGGGGGCAGCAGCTCGCAGGCATCGATTGGGCGATTCATGGAAGGCTCTATGGTGGAAAGGGAGATACAGGGTAGGGCGCTGTCCATGAGGGAAAAATAGGCTAAGGTTCCGAACTTATCGGACATCCAGGTCCTTAATTCCGGAGTCGACAATGGATTGGTTGGGCAGTATCCCGGTGTTCATGCAGGTGGCGGAGACTCGCAGCTTCACCGAGGCCGGGCGCCTCCTGGGGGTGTCGTCCTCGGCCGTGGGCAAAAGTATTGCGCGCTTGGAGGAGCGGCTGGAAACCCGCCTCTTTCATCGCACCACCCGCAGTATCAGCCTTACCGCCGAAGGGGCGGGGCTCCTTGAGCGTTGCCGCCGGATTGCCGCCGAGGTCGAGCTGGCGCAATTCCAGTTATGCGATTCGGCCAGTGCCCCCGTGGGCAAACTGCGGATCAGCGCGCCCCAGGCCCATAGCCTGTTGATGCCGGTGCTGGCGGAGTTCATGTTGCGCTACCCGCAGATCGAGCTGGATGTCGACCTGTCCGACCGCATGGTGGACGTAGTGGAAGAGGGCTTCGATCTGGTGGTACGCACCGGCAACCCCAAGGATTCACGCTTGTTGGCCCGGCAGGTGGGACGTTTTCGCATGGTGCTGGTGGGCAGCCCCGGCTACTTCCAGGCCCGCGGGTTGCCCCAGTCGCCCCAGGAGCTGCATGAGCACGCCTGCCTGCGGCACATCTTCCATCACACCGGTAAGCTTGAGGCCTGGCCATTCAAGCCTCGGCTCCACCAGCCTGAACCGCTGTTGCCGACTCGCTTGACCAGCAGCTCCACCGAAGCACTGGAGCAAGCAGCCCGCAGCGGCCTGGGCATTGCCTGCTTGCCGGACTTCATGGTGCGTTCCGCCATCGAGCGCCAAGAGCTGCAGGTGGTACTCGACGAATACCTGGAATTCAACGGCACCTTCTGGTTGCTGTGGCCGTCGAGCCGGCATGCCGCTGCGAAGCTGCGAGTGCTGATCGAACATTTGAGCGAACGACTTTTTCCGGTAAACAGTGGTCAGTAACCTTGCGTGAGATCAACGCCATCAATTAGCCGAACTGCGCGATGCTGATCTGTAGCACAATACGCGCCGAAGCGTTTTCCTCAGGATTCTCGATGTTTAGATCATTTCACCTGCGCTCGGCCGCCGGGGTATTGCTGTTGTCCGCGGTCGCCGGTTGTTCATCGCACAAGACGGCCATCTACGAGCATGAAAGCTTCGACGATTCGGGTACGTTCTCGCGCAACTATGCGGTCAGCGAGACGGCATCCTGTGAAGCTGCGCGGCGCGCACTGCTGAGCCAGGGCTACATCATCACCAGCAATGATCCGAAGCTGGTCAGTGGTCACAAGAGCTTCCAGCAGACCGGCGAGACCCACCTGGAAATCAGCTTCAACATTGTCTGCGCCAAGGACGGGACCGGCGGTCGTCGCTCGACGGTGTTCGCCAACGCCCTGCAGGACCGCTATGCCCTGAAGAAGCTGAACAACTCGGCGAGTCTCGGGGTCGGGGTCCTGGGGTCGGTATCGATGCCGATCGGCTCCACCGACGATTCGATGGTCAAGGTGGCCAGCGAGACGGTGTCGTCCGCCAAGTTCTATGAGCGCTACTTTGCCCTGTTGGAATTGTTCCTGCCCGAGGAAACCAAGGCTGCCACCCATGTCGAGGACAAGCCCAAGGCCGATCTCGGGGTCCCTGAGAACAAGCCGGACAGCCAGGCCCAGCCCCCGGCCAAGGCAGAGCCCCAGCCTGCACCTGCTCCGCTGGCGTTGCCTTTGCCGGCCCCAAGTACCCCGGTGACCCCGGTTGCCGAGCCTGAGCCGAGCATGTCGCAGCCCGTGGTGCCCCCGGTGCAGGCGGCTCCGATAGTTCCGGTTCCGGCAAGCGAGCCAACGCCGGCAAGCGATGTGCTCGCTCCAGCGCCCGTCATTACCCCCCCTCCCGCCAGTACGCTGCCACCGCCCTCCGAGCCGATCCAGGCATTGCCGCGCTGAGGCGCCACGGCGATGGCGGTCCACCGCCATCGCAGCTTCCGGTCGCCCGGGCCTGGCTTTTCCAGCAGATACGTCCTTTGTCGACAGCGTCGCCGCTTGCCGCTCAAGCGGGCGATGGCGGCTGCCCGCTAAATTTTTCATGGGTCGTTACGTTTCAATGACAGAAATCTTGACCTAGGGGGTAGTATTTTTCCTGTCATCCCGGCAACTTATGCTGACCCTGGCGGCTAACGAGCGCAGGTCCATTCAATCAACGGAAAAGGAGTCTCCATGGACGATTACCAAGAAGAGCTGCTGGAGTATCAAGCTTTCGAGCTGGATCCTCTGGAACCCGCAGACGATGCCACCGAGCTGTAAGGCCGGTGGCTTTTTTTTAGCCGAACTGCCGGTGGCTGCGACGAAACTCCCCGGGAGTCTGGTTGCTCCAGCGCTTGAAGGCCCGCTGGAATGCCTCGGCCGAGGCAAAGCCCAACAGATAGGCAATCTCGCCGAACGCCAGTTCGGTATCGCGTATGTAAGTCATGGCCAGGTCGCGCCGGGTGTCATTGAGAATCGCCCGGAACTGCGTGCCTTCTTCCGCCAGTTTGCGGCGTAAGGTCCAGGTCGGCAGTTTCAAGCGTGCGGCCACTTCTTCCAGGTCCGGTTCCCGGCCACCACTGAGCAACGGTCCCAGCAACTGAGTGATGCGCTCGCGCAGGCTGCGAGTTCGAGTCAGTTGTTCCAGTTCCCTTTCGCACAATTGCAGCAGATGGCGCCAAGTGCTCGGGCAGTGCTCGGGGTTGCGCAGGACCAGGCTGGCCCGGTCCAGGCGCAGCTGGTTGCATTCGGCGCCAAAGTGCACCGCAGTAGGGCCGAGCAGGGCATAGTCCTGGTGGTAGTCGGGCTGCTCGAACTCGATGTCGATCCTTTGCGCATGCACCGTTTGCCCGGCCAGGCTGGACAACTGTTGCAGCCAGCCGGACATGATCGAATCCACCACGAAACGGTTATAGGCGTTGTACGGGCTGATGGAGTAGAAACGCAGCCAGGCTCCGTCGGCATCCTCGCAGAAACTCGATTGGCCGCGATAGTTGGACCCGTACAGGGCTTCGAAGCGGGTCAGGCAACGCGCCGCTTCGCGTACGGTCGGGGCCTGGGCGGCGGTGACACCGGCCAGGCCGGCCTGGCTCAGGCGGCTCAGGCGCCCCATGCGCAGGCCCAGGGCCGGATCGCCGGTGAGCTGGATCGCTCCGTGGCCCAGGCGCATGTAGCGGGGGATCGACAAGCGCGCCCCGGCTTCGGCCAGCCGCGCATTGTCCAGGCCGTATTGCTCCAGCAGAGGCACCGGGTCCAGGTCGTGGCTGCGAATGGCATCGGCCAGGCTGTGGACAAACCCCACCGACAGGTCGCCCAGGCGCATCGGCGTGTTTCGCATGGCGCTACAACCACAGGTTCAGCAGGCGGGCACCGCGGCTGCCGTCGTCGGCAAAGATCTGGCCCGCGTTGCTGAGAAAGCTCTGGCCACTGGTCCCCAGGTCCCAGAACTGGCCGCGCATGAACACGCTTGCACCATGGCCGGCCAGGCTCTGTGGCGCCCGGCTGGTGAGGGTCAGATGATGCCAGGCAGCACCTTCGCTGGTCCCCGGCGCCATGGCTCCCAGCGCTGCACTATTGTCGCTGCGCCAAGGCTGTTCCCAGCGGCCCTTGCCCATGATGAAAGCCGGCACCGCTATCAGCTGTGCCTGTTGTTCGTCGAGCTTGCGGTAGTTGTCGGGGTACCAGCTGTCACTGCCGATCAGCACCCCGAGGCGCCCGGCAGGCGTATCGAAAGTTTCTATCGACTCACGCACATCGCCGTGGATATAACCGCTTTCGGAGGCCGTGGGATGGATCTGGCGTTGCGGCTGGCCAATGGGCAGGCCGTCGCTGCCGAACACCAGGGTGCTGTTGTACAGGGCACCGCTGCCGATCTGCAGGCTGCCCTGGTTGACGCTGGGATCGGGCAAGACAATCGAGCCGGCCACCAGGGTGACCTGGAACTCCTTGGCCAGGCCACCGAACAACAGCTGGTAGTCCTTGGCCATTTTCTTCGCCTTCATGCGCAGGTGCGCATCGTCGACGCGACTATCGCCCTTGGCACCAATCAAGGCCTTGAGAAACGGCAGCGGGTTGCTCACCGCCAGCCAGTTCATGGCTTCCTTCAAGGTGGTGGCCTGGTACAACTCGTTCTTCTCGCCACTGACCATCAGCCAGGTGCCGATATGTTCCGGCAGCACCACCACGGTCTTGGCATTGACCAGGCCACGCTCGCGGGCCTGTTGCAGGTAAGCCGCGAGCTTGCGGTGCAGGCGTTCGATGTCCTGGTAGTCGGTGGGAAACAGCTCCGGCTGGATCGCCAGCAGGTTGCCGCGTTCGCTGGGTACGCCTTGGTCCACCGCCAGCTCGATACGCAGGTCCGACAGGTAATGGGCTCCCGGGCGATCGCGGGTCCACACGCCGTAGCTGGTGAGGCCCGCGATCAGCGCCAGGGCGAAGGTGATGTAGAGAAGTTTGCGCATGGGAAAACAGTTGGCAACCGTGTGCAGGATTCGTCGACTAGGGTAGGGCGGCAGCCGGCGCTTGCCAAGGGCTGCTGTACGTTTGGATCAATAACTTGTCAGTTACGGTCATTGAGCCTACAGCCGGTGTGCTTTTAGTCTGTGCCGCACTACCGACGGAAGCCGCAGAGCTTTCGCACCTACCGTGATAGCCCGATCTGGAGTGACGCCATGGCTGCTGCCCCGTACCCGCATTTGCTGGCCCCCCTCGACCTGGGGTTCACCACCCTGCGCAACCGGACCCTGATGGGCTCCATGCACACTGGCCTGGAAGAAAAGCCGGGCGGCTTCGAGCGCATGGCGGCGTATTTTGCCGAGCGCGCCCGTGGCGGCGTGGGTCTGATGGTCACCGGCGGCATCGGCCCCAACGATGAGGGCGGGGTGTATTCCGGGGCCGCCAAGCTGACCACCGAGGAAGAGGCGCAGAAGCACCTGATCGTCACCCGCGCGGTGCACGAGGCCGGTGGCAAGATCTGCATGCAGATCCTGCACGCCGGGCGCTATGCCTACAGCCCCAAGCAGGTCGCGCCCAGCGCTATCCAGGCGCCGATCAACCCGTTCAAGCCCAAGGAGCTGGACGAGGAAGGCATCGAGAAGCAGATCCGCGACTTCGTCACCTGCTCGACCCTGGCCCAGAAGGCCGAGTACGACGGGGTCGAGATCATGGGGTCCGAGGGTTACTTCATCAACCAGTTCCTCGCCGCCCATACCAACCACCGTACCGACCGCTGGGGCGGCAGCTATGAGAACCGCATGCGCCTGCCGCTGGAGATCGTGCGTCGGGTGCGCGAAGCGGTAGGGCCGAACTTCATCATCATCTTCCGCCTGTCGATGCTCGACCTGGTGGAAGGCGGCAGCACCTGGGAAGAGATCGTGCAGTTGGCCCAGGCCATCGAGAAGGCCGGCGCCACCATCATCAACACCGGTATCGGCTGGCACGAAGCGCGCATCCCGACCATCGCCACCAAGGTGCCGCGCGCTGCGTTCAGCAAGGTCACGGCCAAGCTGCGGGGTTCGGTGGGCATCCCGTTGATCACCACCAACCGCATCAATACCCCGGAAGTGGCGGAGCAGATCCTGGCCGAGGGCGATGCCGACATGGTGTCCATGGCCCGGCCGTTCCTGGCCGATCCGGACTTCGTCAACAAGGCCGCCGCCGGCCGTGCCGACGAGATCAATACCTGCATCGGCTGCAACCAGGCGTGCCTGGACCACACCTTCGGCGGCAAGCTGACCAGCTGCCTGGTCAACCCCCGCGCCTGCCACGAAACCGAGCTCAACTACCTGCCGGTCCAGCAGATCAAGAAGATCGCCGTGGTCGGTGCCGGCCCGGCCGGTTTGTCCGCCGCCACCGTGGCCGCCGAGCGTGGGCACCAGGTGACCCTGTTCGATTCGGCCAGTGAGATCGGTGGCCAGTTCAATATCGCCAAGCGCGTGCCGGGCAAGGAAGAGTTCTACGAGACCCTGCGCTACTTCAAGCGCAAGCTGCAGACCAGCCACGTCGAGCTGTGCCTGGATACCCGGGTGGATGTCGAGCAACTGGTGGCCGGCGGTTTCGATGAAATCATCCTCGCCACCGGTATCGCGCCACGGGTGCCGGCGATTCCCGGGGTGGAGCACGCCAAGGTCCTGAGCTACCTGGACGTGCTGCTCGAGCGCAAGCCGGTGGGGCAGAAGGTCGCGGTGATCGGTGCTGGCGGCATCGGCTTCGACGTCTCCGAGTTCCTCGTGCACCAGGGCGTGGCTACCAGCCAGGATCGCGAGGCGTTCTGGAAGGAGTGGGGCATCGACACCCACTTGCAGGCTCGCGGTGGCATCGCCGGGATCAAGGCCGAACCCCATGCTCCGGCGCGCCAGGTGTTCCTGCTGCAGCGCAAGAAGAGCAAGGTCGGCGACGGCCTGGGCAAGACCACCGGCTGGATCCATCGCACTGGCTTGAAGAACAAGCAGGTGCAGATGCTCAACAGCGTCGAGTACCTGAAGATCGACGATGCCGGCCTGCATATCCGCATCGGCGAAGCGGGTGAGCCCCAGGTCCTGCCGGTGGACAACGTGGTGATCTGCGCCGGCCAGGACCCGCTGCGCGAACTGCACGATGGCCTGGTGGCCGCGGGGCAGAACGTGCACCTGATCGGTGGCGCCGATGTGGCGGCCGAGCTGGATGCCAAGCGCGCCATCAACCAGGGTTCGCGCCTGGCTGCCGAACTCTGATCCCTCCGGCCTCGGCAGCGGCCCTGTAGCCGCTGCCGAAGGCTGCGCCTGCCCCGCAGGGGCCCGACGATCTTCCATTCCAGCACCTTCCCGTTGGCCTCTGACGGCCGCGACTCCTTACCTGCCCCGCAGGGGCACGGCAATCCTCGACCCCTGCACCTGCATCTCGCCCCTGAAGGCCCTGCGGTCCTTTGCGCAGCCTTCGGCAGCGGCTACACGAAGCCTGTCTCGTTGGGGCCAGCGATCTTGTCCAGGGTTGCTAGAATGCGCCTTCCTGTCTGCCGAGTTGCCCGCGATGTCCCTTGCCGAGTCCTTCGATCGTTTGCCCCAGGCGCCGCTACAGCGACTGGAGCTGGATTGGCTGCACCAGGCCGGGGTCGAGGTGGCGGTACTGCGCCTGGACCTGATCGACCCGCTGATCAGCGGCAACAAGTGGTTCAAGCTCAACCACCACCTGCAGGCAGCGAGCCGCCAGGGTGCGCAGGGCATCATCAGCCTCGGCGGCGCCCATTCCAATCACCTGCATGCCCTGGCCGCTGCCGGCCAGCGTTTCGCCTTCGCCACGGCCGGGTTGTTGCGCGGGCAGCGCCAGGACACCCCGACCGTGCTCGATCTGGAGCGCTTCGGCATGCAGTTGCACTGGCTTGGCTACGGCGGCTACCGGGCGCGCCACCAACCGGGCTTCTGGACACCCTGGCAGGCCCAGTACCCCGACCTGTACCCGGTACCCGAGGGCGGCGGCGGCCTGGCCGGTGCATTGGGCTGCGTGCCGCTGCTGGAGCAGGTGCGCTCGCAACTGCCGGCCCTGGGCTGGAGCGATTATCACGGTTGGTGGCTGGCCGCCGGTACGGGTACCACGCTGGCCGGGCTGGTCCTGGCCGAGGCCGGTGCGCACCCGGTGCATGGTGCCCTGGCGGTGCCGATGGACCACGGAGTGCCACAGCAAGTCGCCGGTATCCTGGGGGAAGCGGGCAGGGCGCTCGAAGGTTATGCCTTGCTGGACGCCAGCCGTGGCGGTTTCGCCAAGGTGGACCGGGAGCTGGAGGCGTTCATCGAGCAGACCGAAAAGGCCAGCGGCTTACCGCTGGAGCCGTTGTACACCGGCAAGGCCCTGCTGGCCCTTTACGAGCAGGTCCGGGCCGGGCGCTTCGCACCGGGTTGTCGGTTGATCTTCGTCCACACCGGAGGGTTGCAGGGACGCCGCGGGTTTACCGGTCAGGCCTGACCGCGCTGGCGCCACATCCGCTGCAGGGTGTTGTCGCGCATCACATAGTGGTGATAGAGCCCGGCCAGGGCATGCAGGCCGATCAGCCAGTAGCCCAGGGTGCCCAGCAACTCGTGCCAGCCCTGGAGCTGTTTGGCCAGGGCCTTGTCCTCGTGCAGCAGCAACGGCAGGTCCAGGCCGTAGAACATCACCTGGTGCCCCTTGGCACTGGTGGTCAGCCAGCCCAGCAGCGGCATGGCGATCATGAACAGGTACAGCGCCCAGTGCATCAGCGTCGCCAGCAGCCTCTGCCATGACGGCGGCGTGGGCTCGATCCGTGGTGCCACGCCCTGGGCCCGGGCGAACAGCCGCAGCCAGACGAGCAGGAATACGGTCAGGCCGAGCATGAAGTGAGCCTCGGTGATCAAGGTGCGACCGCCGCTGCCCTTGGGGAAGATGCCGCGAAATTCGATACAGGCGTAGACCACGGCCAACAGCACCAGCATCAGCCAGTGCAGGGCGATCGTCATGGTGCTATAGCGCGCCTCGGTGTTTTTCCACGGCATACGGGATTCCTCGGTCATCAGGTCTGAAGCCTCCGTTCTTGAGCGACGGAGTGCTTTAACTGTAAGCCGGTTTTTTTAGGTTTGCCTGGCGTACCGGGGGCTTTCGTCGCTTGGACGGTGGTTCTGGCCTCAAGTCGATGAAAAAAACGGCGACGGGTGAAAGTCGCCGTTCTGTCGTTCGTGATCGATGGGCTTATTGTCCCTGGGGCATTTCTCCCCGGGCCAGGCGCTGGTTGATATCGGCGATCACCTGGGGCAGGTCGGCGATGGTGTCGATCATGTAGTGCGGGCGCGATGGCTCGAACAGCTTGTGGATACGCTGGCGCTCGCTGGCCAGGGTATCGCTGGCCAGTGCCCGGTAGCCCTCGTAGGTCAGGCCCAGGGCGTTGCCCGAGCAGGTCAGGGCCACGGTCCACATCCCGGCGCGGCGGCCTTCGAGAATCCCCGGCACGGTGTCGTCGATCTTCACACACGCGGCGACATCGTCGATACCCAGGGCGATCACGTTGGCCAGGGCCTGGGCGGGCCAGGGGCGGCCGTTGGGCACTTCGTCGGTGGCCACCACGTGGTCGGCGACATAGCCGTTGGTCGCGGCCAGAGCCACCACCCGATCCATCACCATCTTCGGATAACCGGAGCAGGAACCGATCTTGATGCCTTGCTCACGCAGCTTGGCAATGACCTCCAGGGCCCCGGGGATCAGGGCCGAGTGCTCGGCGATCTTCTCGATCTGCAACGGCATGAAGCGCTCGTAGATGGCGGTGACGTCGGCATCGGTCGGGGTGCGGCCGAAGACCTTGCGATAGCGCTCAGCCACTTGCGGCAGGTCGCACAGGGTGCGGATATGGTCCCACTTGCCCATGCCCATCGGGCCGCGGGCTTCTTCGATGGAGACCTGGACATCGAACTCGGCGAAGGCCTCGACGAAGATCTGGGTCGGGGCGAAGGAGCCGAAATCGACCACGGTGCCGGCCCAGTCGAGGATCGCGGCTTGCAGCTGGTTGGGGTTGGTGTAGTTCATCGTTCAAGGACCTGTACAAGAGGCGAGGACGCTCGCCGAATGGGTTCGGGCCGTGCCCGGCGGGCACGGTGTCGGGGCGATCAGATATCCAGCACTTCCATTTCCCGCAGCACCTGGGCCACGGCGTCCACTGCCGATTGCATGCCCGCAGGCCCCACCACGCCGATGCAGCCGACGCGGAAGGTTTCCACCTGGGTCAGCTTGCCCGGATAGAGAATGAAACCCTTGGCCTTGACGCGTTCGTAGAAGTCCTTGAACTGGTAGCGCGGATCACGCGGGGCATGGAAGGTGACGATGATCGGCGCCTGGATCTGGCTGGGCAGGAAACTGCGCAGGCCGAGCTTGGCCATGCCTTCGAGCAGGGTCCGGCAGTTGTCGGCGTAGCGTTGGTGACGTGCCGGCAGGCCACCTTCTTCGTTGTATTGCACCAGGGCTTCGTGCAGGGCCGCGACCACATGGGTCGGTGGGGTGAAGCGCCACTGGCCGGTCTTGGTCATATAGGCCTGTTGGTCGTGCAGATCCATGGCCAGGGAGTGGCAGTTGCCTTCGGCGCCGGCCAGGGCGTGTTTCTCGGCGAAGACGAAGCCCATGCCCGGAACGCCTTCCAGGCACTTGCCGGAAGCGGCGATCAGGGCCTCGAACGGCACTTGGGCAGCATCGATCGGCAGGGCGCCGAAGGAGCTCATGGCGTCGATGATCAGGCGCTTGCCGTGGCGGGCGACCACCTGGGCGATTTCCGGCAGAGGGTTGAGGATGCCGGTGCTGGTTTCGCAGTGGATCAGTGCCACGTGGCTGATGGCGTTGTCGGCGGCCAGCAGGCGATCGACGTCGGCGGCGGTGGTCGGTTGGTCTTCGGCGGTCTCGAAGGTGCTGTAGGCGCGGCCCAGGACCTTGCAGATCTTCGCCAGGCGCTGGCCGTAGGCGCCATTGATCAGCACCAGGACCTTGCCATCGCGGGGCACCAGGGTGCCGATGGCGGCTTCCACGGCGAAGGTGCCGCTGCCTTGGAGGGGGACACAGTGATGGGTGGCCTGGCCGTTGACGATGGCCAGCAGTTGCTCGCACAGGCTGGCGGTCAGCTGGTTGAAGTCGCGATCCCAGGAGCCCCAGTCCACCAGCATCGCCCGACGAGTACGGGCGGAAGTGGTCAGGGGGCCGGGGGTAAGCAGGATTGGCTCGGCGATGCTCATGCTGTGTCCTCGAAGATGATGGGAGCAAGCTACGGCGACTAAATTGCAATTTGCCTTATCATCAATCAAATTGTTTGTTGTTATGCCTGCCATAAGTGAGGCCGATAGATATGAATTTGTTCCAACTGCGTGCGTTCGATGCCGTGGCCCGTGAAGGCAGCTTCACCCGGGCCGCCGCACGCCTGTTCATCAGCCAGCCGGCGGTCACCGGGCACGTCAAGGCCCTGGAGGAGCACTACCAGATCACCCTCCTGCGACGTACCGCCCGGCGGGTGGAGCTGACCGAGGAGGGCACCAAGCTGGCGGCCATCACCCGGGCGATGTTCGGCCTCGCCGAAGAAGCCCAGGCCATGCTCGAGGCCAATCGCCAGTTGTTGACCGGGCGCCTGGAAGTGGCGGCGGACGGCCCGCACGTGGTCATGCCGATGCTGGCCCGCCTGCGCGAGCGTTATCCGGGGGTGACCGTCAACCTGCGCCTGGGCAACGCCCAGGAGACCCTGGCCGCGTTGCTCTCGGAGCATGCCGATGTGGCGGTGCTGACCGAGGTCGAGGAGCGCAAGGGCCTGCACCTGCACAGCCTCGGGCAGTCGCGGATGTGCGCCCTGGTGCCCCAGGGCCATGAGTGGCTGGAGCTGGCCGAAGGCATCGCCATCGAGCAACTGGACCAGGTGATCATGGTGCTGCGCGAACCCAGCTCCATCACCCGCCGCACCTTCGACGGGGCGTGCACCCTGGCCAAGGTGCAGCCCCGGGTGCTGCTGGAACTGGACAGTCGCGAGGCGGTGACCGAGGCGGTGGCGGCGCACCTGGGGGTCGGGATCGTCAGCTCGCAGGAAGTGGGCCACGACCCACGGGTGCGGGTGGTACCGCTTCGTGGCGCGGGCCTGGTCAACCAGCACATGATCGGTTGCCTGGAGCGGCGCCGGGAACTGCGGCTGATCCAGGCCTTCCTCGGTCTCGCCCCGCAAGCCCTGTAGCCGCTGCCGCAGGCTGTGTACGGCTGTGTACGGCTGCGTAGCAGGCGCGGGGCAAGGTCCTGCGGACCTTCGCGCAGCCTCACCGTGGCTCGACAGCGGCTACAGGGAGGACGGTTGGCTGTCGAGCACCAGGTCGAGGAAGGTGGCGACGATCCGTCGCGAGCGCTGTTCGCGCAGGCACACCAGGGTTTCGGTCATGCGCTGCTGGCAGTCGACGATAGGCAGGGCGCAGATCCGCGAGTCGGCACCGAATTCCGCCGCCGACACCACGCCCACGCCGATACCCGCCACCACCGCTTCGCGCGCCGCTTCCCGGCCCTCGACCTGGATCGCCGGGCGGATCCGCAGCCCGGCACGGTGCATTTCCGCCTCCACGATCTGGCGTGTCACCGAGCCGGTTTCCCGCAGCACCATGGGCGTATCGTCGAGGTCGGCCAGGCAGATGGACTGGCGCTCGGCCCAGGGATGATTGCGCGAGACGAACGCCACCATCGGGTCATTGCACAGGGTCAGCGACCACAGTCGCTCATCGTCCACCTCGCGTCCCAGCAGGGCCAGGTCGGCCTGGTAGCTGAACAGGCGCAGCAGGGATTCGTCGGTGTTGCCGGTCTCGATGCGCACGTTGATCCCCGGATACAACTGGCAGAAGCGGGCGACCTGCGCCAGCACGTGCACTGGCGCATCCACCGCCAGCACCAGGCTGCCGGTCTGCAAGGCCTGGGAGTCCTGCAACAGCTCCTTGGCCTCGACTTCGGCGACGAACAGGCGCTGGGTGATGGCCAGTAATCGCTGCCCGAGGTCGGTGAGCTGCACCGAGCGCTTGTTGCGATGAAACAGTAGGACGCCGAAACGCTCCTCCAGCTTGCGCACTTGGTCGGAGATGGCCGGTTGGGTCAGGTACAGGCGTTCGGCGGCCCGGGTGAAGCTGCCGTGCACGGCCACGGCATGGAAGGCTTTCAACTGTGCATGGGAAACCGACATGGCGAGGGCCTCTTACAAGCTGGGCTTATATTTGAAATACGATAAATCGATTTCATTTATTAATTGCTAATTGCTTCCATCTTTCAAGGCCCGGTGACCGGTCGGTCGACCGCCATCGGGTCCTGGGGCCTGTGCGTGCGCTCGCAACCTCCCGCCCGGGAGCGCAACAGGCCCCGTCTGACCGGCAGCGCCCGCCACAAGGGCCTTGCCGCCGTGCTCAACAACAAAAAACACAGGCGTTTGCTTTGCATCCTGCCGGCACACTCACCCTGAGGTCAGAATCACGATGAACAAGCAGATCGGCACCATCAAACGTTGGCGCGTGCAGATTTTCGCCATCACCTGGATCGCCTACGCGGCGTTCTATTTCACCCGCAAAGCCTTTTCCGTCGCCAAGCTGGGGATCGCCGACGATCCCGACTTCACCCTCGACAAGATGGCCATGGCCAACCTCGATGCCATCTACCTGGCGGCCTACGCCGTGGGGCAGTTCACCTGGGGCATGTTCGCCGACCGCTTCGGCCCGCGGGTGGTGGTACTGGGCGGCCTGCTGATTTCCGCCATCGCGGCGCTGGTCATGGGCAGTTTCGCCACCTTGCCGGTGTTCGCCACCTGCATGCTGGTCCAGGGGCTGGCGCAATCCACCGGCTGGTCGGGGTTGTGCAAGAACATCGGGAGTTTCTTTCCCGCCGAGCAACGGGGACGGGTCCTGGGGCTGTGGAGTTCGTGCTACGCCTTTGGCGGCCTGGTGGCCTCGCCCTTTGCCGGTTGGTGGGCCTACACCCTGGTGGGGACCTGGCATGCGGCGTTCATCTCCAGCGCCGCGGTGGTGGGTGTGACCGCATTGCTGTTCTTCATCTTCCAGCGCAATACCCCGCAGGACGTGGGCCTCCCGGCGGTTGAGGAGGAGCCCGCGGCCCAGGAACCTGCCCAGGGTTGCCGCCTTGGGGTTTGGGCGCCGTTGCGGGCGATCTTGCGCAACCGCACGGTGCTGGTGCTGGGGCTGGCCTACTTCCTGCTCAAGCCGGCGCGCTACGCGATCCTGCTATGGGGGCCGGTGATCGTCTACGAGCAGATGCCCTCGGTGGGCAAGGTCGGCGCGGCGATAGTGCCCACGGCCTTCGAGCTGGCCGGCTTGCTTGGGCCGATCATGATCGGCCTGGCCTCGGACAAGCTGTTCGGCGCCCGGCGCATGCCGGCCTGTGTCCTCAGTTTGCTGGCCCTGACCCTGAGCCTGGGACTGTTCATGGGTGCGCTGCATAGCGGCAGCGTGGCGCTGGTGGTGGCGCTGCTGTTCGTCATGGGCCTGACCCTGTACGGACCGGACTCGATGATCAGCGGCGCGGCAGCCATCGATTTCGGCGCGGCCGGGGCCGGGGCCACGGCGGCCGGTTTCGTCAACGGTTGCGGTTCGGTGGGGGCGATCCTCGGCGGCCTGTTGCCGGGCTACTTCGATACGGTGACGGTGTTCCTGCTGTTCGCCGGCTGCGCCCTGGTGGCGGCGCTGTTGCTGGTGCCATTCTGGAACAGCCGGCCCACTGGGAGTGAGCCAGAGCCTGTGGCGGTCCCTGGCGAGCGCCTGTTGGCCAAGCCCCTGCGTTCCTGAGGCGTCCTGCCCTGCTGAGCGCCTGGCCCGATTGCCGCGAGCCCGGGCCAGGCGACGGGTTACTGACTTTTTGGTCGATCAGGGCCCAGAGGACGTATAAACTTGCGCCTCGCGTCGGCCAAATCCAACTCGACGCCATAGATCAAAGAGAGTGAGTAATGGGCGCACAGTGGAAGGTTAAACACAAAGAAGCAGCAGCCAATGCCAAGGGCAAGATCTTCGGCAAGCTGGTGAAGGAGATCACCATCGCTGCACGCAACGGCGCTGATGTAGCCACCAACGCCCACCTGCGGTTGGTGGTCGAGCAAGCGAAAAAGGCCTCGATGCCTCGCGAAACCCTGGAGCGTGCGATCAAGAAAGGCTCGGGCCAGCTGGGCGAGACCGTGCAGTACCACCGCGTGACCTACGAAGGTTTCGCCCCGCACCAGGTGCCGCTGATCGTCGAGTGCGTGACCGATAACGTCAACCGCACCGTAGCGGAAATCCGCGTGGCCTTCCGCAAGGGCCAGCTGGGCGCTTCGGGTTCGGTGTCCTGGGATTTCAACCACGTGGGCATGATCGAAGCCTCGCCGGACACCCCGGATGCCGATCCGGAGCTGGCGGCCATCGAGGCCGGCGCCCAGGATTTCGAGCCGGGCGAAGAGGGCGCGACCCTGTTCCTGACCGAGCCTGCGGACCTGGACGCCGTACAGAAGGCCCTGCCGGAGCAAGGCTTCACCGTGCTGTCGGCCAAGCTGGGCTACCAGCCGAAGAACCCGGTCAGTGGCCTGAGCGATGAGCAGATGGCCGAAGTCGAGGCGTTCCTCGAAGGCCTGGATAACCACGACGACGTCCAGGATATGTTCGTCGGCCTGGCTGGCTAAGCCGCGCCGCACGGTTCGTTCGCCGGCCAGTGGGCTCCCGCAAGGGGGCCTGCTGGCCGGCGAAGTCGTTTCTAGAGGTTGTCCAACTCGCGGATCACCTGCTCGAAAGCCGGGCGCGCCAGGACGTGCGGTTGCTGGCAACGTTGCACCAGTTCCCGCAGGCCCTGGTGCTGCGCCGGGGCCAGCGAGCCATCCTGGCGATCGAGCAATTCCTCCAGCAAGATGCCGAAGGCCCGTACTTCCAGGCGTTGCAGGGCCTGGCTCTGGGGTGTGTCGTCCTGGGTGTGGAAGGAGGCCGCGCCAAAGTCCCCGAGCAGGCAGTCGCCCTGGGCATCGAACAAGGTGTTGTGGCCATACAGGTCGCCGTGGGTAATGCCCTGGGCGTGCAGATGGGCACCGACCGAGGCGATGCCCCTGGCCATGCGCAGGATGACCGTGGCGTTGTAGCGGACGCCTTCCGGGTAGACGTCCCGGGAGCAGGAGTCCAGGCTCGGCAGCGCGGCGAGGTTGGCATAGCTGGGGTCGATCAGCTGCATCACCAGGCCGTCCTGGCCCTGGGGGTGGCCGGTGATGCGGCCCTCGACCCGGATCAGGTTGGGGTGCAGCCCGGCGCTGATGCAGGCATGCATTTCGTGTAGCGGTGAGCCGTCGCTGGTCATCTGGCCCTTGTACAGCTTGACCGCCACGGCCCGTGGCGGCTGGCCGGGAGCCTGCCACTGCGCTTGGTGGATCACCCCGGAAGCGCCTTCGCCCAGGCGCTGTGCCAGCACCAGTTGCTCCCAGGGAATGCTGGGTGTGGATGCCAGGGCTGCGGCATCGACCTGGGATTCCAGTGGGTTGCCGGCATAGGCCAGCCAGGTCAGGCTCGGCAAGGCCAGCAGGAACGGCGGCAGTTCGGTCAGGCGGTTGGCGGCGATCCGCAGCAGCTCCAGGCGCTGGCACTGCTCCAGGCTTTGCGGTAGCGCGCTCAGGCGGTTGCCGGACAGCATGAGTTTTTGCAGCAGCGGGCGCCGCCCCAGTTCGTCCGGCAGTTCCTCGATGCGGTTGTCGGTGAGGATCAGCCAGCGCAGCTGGGGCGGCAGGGCGGCGGCCGGAACCCGTTCGATGCGGTTGGCCTTGAAGCCGATCATGCTCAGGTGTGCACAACGGCCCAGGCACTGGGGCAGTTCGCTGAACAGGTTGTCCGAGCAGAACAGGATGCGCAGGTGGGGCAGCCGGTGCAGGTCGTCGGGCAGGCTGCGCAGGGCGTTGCCGCTGAGATTGAGGATCTCCAGGGAGTCGGCGAGATCGAAGATCTCCCGGGGGAACTCAGTCAGGCCACAGGACAGGTCCAGGCGCTTGATGCCGGCCAGCTGGCCGGCCCGCAGTTGGGCAAGGGTATCCATGAACAGCGTCAACACTCGAAAGCAGGAGAAGGGCGGGCAGGATAAAGGAGATCGGCGGTTTTTGCTGCCTGGGCGGTTTTGCGCCGACGGGCCAGGGGGCACTAGGTTTTCAGGAGCCTGAAGTTCAGAGCGGTTCGCCCCTGTTGGCTGGGGCAATCGGCAGTCAGGGTGAGGTCGATCCTGCGGCCGCTGCGGTCCGCCTGGAAGGTCCTGTCATCGGGCGCAAGGGGCGGGTCCCCGGCCTTTGCTCCAGGGCTGTCCAGCTCTGCGAGACTGTGCGCATGAATGGCCGGGCTCACGTCAAACGCCGACAGCACCTGCGGCTGGCCATCTTGAATGGCGCACTAACGCGCTTCTGCCAGAGGGACGATCTGTTCCCCGTCAAATGCTTGCATCGTGCAGTGCTTTAGCCAGTTGGCGAAATGCCGAGGGATGCCTGGGATTCCTGGCGCCATCCCGCATCGATTCCAGGCTGTGATGTTCAAGGGTCATTTTCACCGCCTTGGTGGAGGTTCTGCCCAGCGGGTTGCTCAGGTCGAGGTCGCTCTCCAGTGTCGCTATCAGGTAGGCGCCCTGGTGGCTCCACTGGTTGAAACGCATTACGTGCCGGTCATCGAGAATCACGGCGCCTTCTTTCTTGTCGCCCGAAAAATAAAACGCCAGTTGCGAAGGGGGCGTGTTGTCCCGTGCCGCGAGGCGTTTCCTGTACTTGAGCATGGACGTCAGGCGGGCCCCGGGAGACAGGTTGAAGCCACTGCCGACCAGCTGACGATCGCGGAAGTAGCACTTGAACCCCACCTCCAGTGTTCGCTGGTGATGGCGTGTCGCGCAGTTTTTTTCATACAGGTGGAAGTCCCGGGGATCACCCACTCGTTCATAGCCTTTTGCCGCAAGTTCAGCGGCAGAGAAACGCTCCAGGCCAAACAGCGATGAATGCTTGAGCGTTGCATCCTGCAGGTGCAGGCAGACCAGTTCGGTAACGGTGATGGATCTCATGGGGCTACTCGGTCGAGTGGATGTTTGGGGCCGACGTCCTGCAACTGGCCAGGGCCCAGGATGTAGTCCAGGTTCCGGGCCTTGTGGTGAAAGTGATCCTGGGTCGACCCGGCGTGTGCTGCCGTTTGCCGGTCGGGCCAGGTAGAACGCCAGCGCCTTGGGATCGATACAGGTGTTGGCGGTAAAGCGGCCAATGGCGATGACTCTGGTGGTTCCGGGGTGCCCACCTTAAAAGCACCGCAGCCAATTGGCCAATGGAAATCCAGTCGTCTGGCGATCTCGAAAAGGCAGGGCCGTGGCTGCGCGCGTGCCCTGGGGCAAATTGGTACGCAACTGGCGGTTTTGGCCCGGGTTGCTAACCTCATGGCAGCTAATGCTTCTCATCAGGGAATCGAGGCCTTGAATGGATGTAAGGGTTTGGCAGTCATGAGCGCATTGCTCGGCGTAACGGCAGGAGCCGCTGACTTGCAGGTGCAAGTCAGGGTCGATGTGGCGCGTGGCTGCCAGTTGGTGGGGCAACAGCGCGACGCCGGGGTGGCCCAGCTCGGCACCCTGGACTTCGGTATCACCGCACGGCTGGATGATTCCCGCGGCCCATTGGGCGCGGCGCTGGGTGGCAGTCGCCAGCCACGCCTGGAGTGCAATCCCGATACCCCCTACCAGATGCGCATCGATGGCGGCCTGCACGGTGGCGTCGGTGAAGTGCGCTACCTGGCTGGCGATGATTCTTCCGGCAAGCCGATCCCTTACCGTCTCTACCAGGACCCGGCGCGACGTATCCCGTTGCCGGTCAATGTCCCGGTCAGCGGCCGGGTGCCGGATTCCGGCACGGTGGACCTGCCCCTGTACGGGCGTATCGAGCCCTTGGCCGAGATTCCCCGGGCCGGGGGCTATTCCGACGTATTGAAGGTGACCTTGACCTGGTAGGGCCAGGGTCGTTAACGCTGCCACGGGGGACCCGGGCAGAACAGGAAGAAGCCGTTGTGGCTGGGCGGCTCGGATGGGAGTCCTGATGGAACCGGGATGGGTGCAATGAAAGGCAAGACCTGGACGATCATCGCCCTGGGTTCGCTGTGCCTGGTGGTCGACGATGCGCAAGCGGCCATCAGTGGGCAGTTCCAGGCGCGCCTGGTGATCACCGCCAGTTGCCAGGTCAGTAGTGGTGGTTCCGCCACCCACCCCGTCACGGACCCGGGCATGCTCGACTTCGGCCAGCAGGGGCCGACCTGGGTCAACCCGATCAAGGCGAGCCTCACCAACAGTGCCGACGGCCAGTTGCAGGTGGCTTGCAATCCCTCTGTCACCGGCTTCACGGTGAGCATCAACGGCGGCCTCAATGGCGACGGTACGACCCGGCGCCTGAGCAATGGACGCCTGACCATCCCTTATCGATTGTTCGTCGATGCTTCCGGTAGCGACAGCTACAGCATCGGCCAGCAGCGCAATTTCGCAGTGAGCAGCGGCAGCCGGATCCCCATTCCGGTGTTCGGCTCTGTGGTCGCGAATACCCGCGCGGTTCCGGCAGGGGTCTACACCGACACCCTGACCATCACGCTGGATTGGTAAACCACGAGAGGACGTACACCATGCACGCGCTTGTATCCAGAATCGGTTGGCCATTGCTGGGCCTGCTCATGGCCTCCACGGCCAATGCAGCGACCACCGTCACCGGGCAGATCACCTCGACCCTGATCCTCACCAGCAGTTGCCAGGTCAACGGGGTGGGCGGTACCACCGGGTTGAATTTCGGCGCCCTGAACTTCGGTACCACCAACAGCCTGTTCACCACGGCCAGCGGCCAGGTGCTGGGGGGCGGGGGCGGCGCTTTGTCGATCCTGTGCTCGGCCGGCACCACGCCGAGCCTCACCGTGCAGGGGGGCAGCAACGACGGCAAGTCCACCGGCGGGACCCGGGCGCTGTACGACGGCGTGGCCAACTACGTGCCCTACGACCTGTACACCGACTCGGCCCATACCCAGCTGGTGGCGATCAATGGCGTGATCAACCTGGGCGCCAGCACTGGGGCAGCGCAGAGCGTCAACCTTTATGGCAAGGCCACAGGCAAGGCGGGACTGCCGGCGGGTACCTACACCGATACCGTTTCGGTCGTGTTGAGTTTCTGATGCGATGGCCCGCCATGGCGTTGCCGCATTGGCCCTGGCCGGCATCAGCGCCTTGTCCTGGCCGGTGTGGGCAGCGCTGAGCCAGAGCTTCCAGGTCAGCGCGAGCATCGTTGCCGGTTGCCTGGTGGTGGGGGGCGTCAGCAACTACGGCAGCCTGGCATTCGGTACACAGTCGGCGTTGTCCACCGCCACGGTGAACGTGGCCCTGACCGGTGGCGTGCAATTGCAGTGCACCCCGGGGGTGACCCTGAACATGACGGTGGATGGAGGCCAATACAACAACGGCGGGCGGAACATGCAGATCGCCAGCGGTACCGCCCGCGTGGCGTACAAGTTGTTTCGGGATGCGGCCTACAGCCAGAGCCTGGGGATCGGCCAGAGCGTGGCGGTGGCCTACAGCGATGCCAATAACATCAGCCTGCCGATCTATGGACAGGTGCAGTTGCCGGGCAATCAGCCTGGGGGGACGTACAGCGATGTGCTGCAGGTGCAGCTGTCGTGGTGATGGGGCGATTCAACGACCAGCCGGCAGGCGGACAAGGAGTAGCAGTATGCGTTTATCTGTACGGGGCCTGCGGGCCTGCAGTTACCTGATACTGGCCGGGCTGTTGTCCGGCGCCCCGGGAGCCTGGGCCGCCAGTTCGGTATTGATCTGGCCTATCGATCCGGTGCTGGAGGCGGACCAGCAGGCCAGCGCGTTGTGGCTGGAAAACCGTGGCAGCGAGACTGCCAACCTGCAGATCCGGGTCTTCGCCTGGAGCCAGAGTGATTTTGCCGATCAGTACCAGAACCAGCGCGATGTCATCGGTAGCCCGCCGGTGGCGAAGATCGAGCCCGGGCAGAAGCAACTGGTGCGCCTGACCCGGACCCGGGACATTGCGCCGGGGCAGGAACTGGCGTACCGGATCATCATCGACGAGATTCCTTCCCCCACGCCCGCCACTTCCCAGGAGGAGGCCAAGAGCGTGGCCGCCATCCGTTTCCAGATGCGTTATTCGGTGCCGCTGTTCGCCTATGGCGCGGGGCTGTGGAGCAAGGAGGATACGACCCGGGCCAGGGACCCTAAGAGCATCGGCGTGCCGAACCTGAGTTGGCGCAAGGTGAACGCCGAGGGCAAGACCTTCCTCGAAATGCGTAACCAGGGGGCTGTGCATGCGCGGCTGACGGATGTTGCCTTCAAGCAGGGCGGGCAGAGCCGTCCCCTGGCGCCGGGCCTGTTGGGCTACGTGTTGCCTGGGGCCGTGATGCGCTGGCCGTTGCCGGAGACCCTGGCGAGCGATGCGAACCTGCAATTGCGGATCAATGGTGCACCGCAGGTCCAGGACCTGCCGCCTTCACGCTGAGCGGTGGGCTGATCGCCGCCCGGATGCTGGCGGCAAGGGGGAGGTACGGACGGAGGCGCCCGCAGTAGCGCCTCCGCCCAGGGATGGAGATGTCCATAGATGGACTTGAACCCGCCATGAGCCAGGACTCGGCTCGTCGTTTCCGGTGCTGGAGTGGAGTGCTCGCAGGCCTGTGGGGCCTGGCACTGTCCGCGCCTCTGCAGGCCGGTGAGCTGCCCCCGCCACCGGCGAACATGGAGTCGATGGCCGATGCACAGTTGTTCCTGGAGCTGGTGATCAATCAGATGGACACAGGCAAGGTGGTGGCGGTGGAGCAGCGGGCGGGACGGTTGTACATGCAGGCCCAGGCCCTGCGGGAGACCGGCGTCAAGCTGCCACAGGCGCTGGATCGAGACGTCGATCTCGAAGCCCTGCCGGGCTTGCACAGCGACTATGACAGCCAGGGCCAGCGCTTGTTGCTGGACGTGCCGCCGGATTGGCTGCCAGAGCAACTCATCGGCAGTCGCCAGGTTTATCCGCGGACCCCGGCGCTGAGCAGTTTCGGCGCAGTGCTCAACTATGACCTGTACCTGAACGACACCGACGATGGCGGGACCTACCTGGCAGCGGGCAACGAGGTGCGGTTGTTCGACTCCTGGGGAACCTTGTCCAATACCGGGCAGTACCGGCGGACCCTGTCCGGGGCTCGCGACCTGTCCTTGAACAACGGCTATCGGCGCTATGACACCACCTGGCGCTTTTCCGATGACGAGCGCTTGCTCACCTACGAGGCCGGCGACGTGGTCAGCGGCGCCTTGCCCTGGAGCAGTTCGGTGCGCCTGGGTGGGGTGCAGGTGTCCCGGGACTTCGGCGTGCGCCCGGACCTGGTGACCTATCCCTTGCCACAGTTCGCCGGGGAGGCTGCGATACCGTCCTCGGTGGACTTGTTCATCAACGGCTACAAGTCCAGCAGCACCGAACTGCAACCTGGCCCCTATACCTTGACCAACATCCCCTTCATCAATGGCGCCGGCGAGGCCGTGGTGGTCACCACCGACGCCCTGGGGCGGCAGGTCTCCACCACGGTGCCGTTCTATGTCACCAGCACCCTGTTGCAGAAGGGCCTGACGGATTTCTCGGTGGCTGCCGGGACCTTGCGCCAGGACTACACGCTGCGGGACTTCAGCTATGGCCCGGGGGTGACCTCCGCCAGCCTGCGCTATGGCTTGAGCGACAGCCTGACCCTGGAAAGCCATGCCGAGGGCTCGCAGTCCCTGGCCCTGGGCGGGTTGGGGGGCAACCTGCGGCTGGGGCAGTTCGGCGTGCTCAACACCGCGCTCAGCCAGAGCCGCTTCGACGGCAGCGGTGGCCAGCAATTGAGCTTCGGCTACCAATACAACAGCCAGCGCTACAGCCTGGCCTACCAGCGCATGCAGCGCCGCGACCGATACGCCGACCTGACGGTGGTCGACAGGCCCTACACCAGCCTCAGCCAGCGCAGCGAACAACTGACCCTGAGCCTCAACCTGGAGCGCTTCGGCAGCCTGGGGGCGGGGTATTTCGATGTGCGCGCGGCAGACGCGACCCGCACCCGTTTGCTGAACCTGACCTGGAGCAAGCCGCTGTGGCACAACAGCAGTTTCTATCTGTCGGCCAACCGCGAAATCGGCAATAGCCAGTGGGCCATGCAGGCGCAATTGGTGATCCCGTTCGACCTGCACGGCAGCTTGAGCCTGAGTAACGAGCGCAGCAAGAATGGGGAGAATCGCCAGCGGGTCAACTTCAGCCGCTCGGTGCCGCTGGAGGGCGGCGTGGGCTACAACCTCGGTTATGCCACCGGCGATGGCCCGGACTATCGCCAGGCCGATGTCACCTGGCGCTTGCAGTCGGTGCGCCTGCAGGCCGGGGTCTATGGCACGCGTGAAGCCGAGACGCGCTGGGCCGATGCCAGTGGCTCGCTGGTGTGGATGGACCGCCAGGTGTTCGCCGCCAACCGTATCGACGACGCGTTCGTGGTGGTCAGCACCGGTGGCTACAAGGACATCCCGGTGCGCTATGAGAACCAACTGGTGGGCCAGACCGACCAGAACGGCCATCTGCTGGTGCCCTGGAGCAGCGCCTACTACCGCGGCAAGTACGAGATCGATCCGTTGAACCTGCCGAGCAATGTGCAGAGCCCGAATGTCGAGCAACGGGTCGCGGTACGCCGTGGCAGCGGCTATTTGCTGGAGTTTCCGCTGACCCGGGTGATCGCCGCCAGCATCGTCCTGGTGGATGCCCACCAGCAGGAACTGCCCCTGGGCAGTACCGTCACTCACCAGCCGAGTGGGGCGCGGGCGGTGGTGGGCTGGGATGGCCTGGTGTACCTGGAGAACCTCTCGGCGCATAACACCCTGGAGGTGGGCCTGGCGGACGGCAAGGGCTGCCAGGTGCAGTTCGATATCGATATGCAACAGCAGCAGGTGCCATTGATCGGCCCGCTGGTCTGTCAATGACTGTCGCCACACGATGCGAAGGAGTGTGCAAGGTGGATCTCAAGGGAGTAGGGAGCAAAGCGGGGGTGCAAGGACTGCTGGGGCTGGTGGCGGGCCTGCTGGCAACATCGGCCCAGGCCTTGTGCAGTACGGTCAGTACGGTCCCGGCGAGCTTCGGTACGGTGAGCTCGATCCTGGTGCGCACCACTTCCCAGCCGGCCTCTACCACCAATGCGGGCCTGAGCTGCACCGGCGCGCTGTTGTCGCTGTTGGCCACCACCGACCACTTCTACGCCACCATCACCTCCAGCACCAGCGGCATGGTCGGGCCCACCGGCGATGTCATCAACTACACCCTGTATGCCAACAACAGCACCAGCTATCCCATTACCCGGGGCACTGCGTTCGACTTCGCACGCAATTCGATCATCGACCTGCTGGGCCTGCTGGGCAGCCCCACGGTGGCCAAGACGGTGCCGATCTACCTGGGTACCGTCACCGGCAGCAATGTCGCGGCGGGGGTCTATACCGAGAACCTGAGCATCTTCTGGAGCTGGAACTATTGCTCGGGAATCGGCCTGCTGGGCGTCTGCCTGGGGCGGGATGTCGGCAGTGGTACCCAGAGCCTCACGGTGAACATGACGGTGTCCAACGATTGCGTGATCACCGCACCCAACATCAGCTTCGGCAGCGCACCGGTGGTCAGTGCCTTCGCCACGGTCAGCGGCCAGACCATCAACCTGGCCTGTACCAAGGGCAGTGCCTATACCGTGGGTTTGAGCGACGGCCAGAACCCGATCAGCGTTGGCGGTCGGCGGCGCATGGTCTCCAGTGGCAATTACCTGGCCTATGACATCTTCAAGAGTGCCGGGACCACCCGCTGGGGCAGCGTCGGCAGTGCCCGGCGCTCCAGTACCGATGCCGAGGTCAATCCCGGCAACGGCCTGGGTACCGGTAGCCAGGTGTTCAACTACAACGCCAGGATCTATACCGACCAGAACACGCCGCCGGCCGGCACCTACCTGGACAACGTGGTGCTGGACGTGGGGTTCTGAGGTGGCTCTGCGCAGGTGCGTTCGCGAGCCTGCTGCGGGCTCAGGCTCCACAGCCAGTAGCCCAGGGCAACGGCGGTGATACCGGCGCCCAGCAGGCAGACGCCGATCCAGCCACTCCAGGCGTAGGTGGTGGTGGCGGCAATGGAGCCACTGGCACTGCCGATGGAATAGAACAGCATGTAGCCGGCAGCCAGGCGACTCTGGGCCTCGGGACGCACGCTGTAGATCAGGCTCTGGCTGGTGACGTGGATGGCCTGCAGGCCGAGGTCGAGGCCGATCACTCCCAGCAACAGGGCCCAAAGGGACGATTGGGTGAAGGCGATGGGCAGCCAGGACAGCAGCATCAGGCCCAGGGCCAGGCCACTGGTCCATTGGGCCAGGCCGCGATCGGCCAGGTGTCCGGCTCGCGCCGCGCCCAGGGCGCCCGCCGCGCCGGCCAGGCCGAACAGGCCGATCTCGGTGTGGCTGAGCGACAGCGGTGCGGCACTGAGCGGCAGTACCAGCGGAGTCCATAGGGTGGTGGCCGCGGCAAAGGTCAACATCGCCAGGACCGCCCGGTCGCGCAGGACCTTTTCTTCCTTGAACAACTGCAGCATTGAGCCCAGCAGCTTCGCGTAGCCCTGGACGGCAGGCGCTTGCTCGGTGGTCGGCAGGACGCGCCAGAGCGCCAGGGCCACCAGCAGGGTCAGCCCGGCAGACAGCAGGTAGACCGAGCGCCAGCCTGCCAGGTCGGCCATGGTGCCGGCCACGGTGCGTGCCAGCAGGATGCCCAGTACCACGCCGCTGGTGACCATGCCGACCACGTGCCCACGTTGTTGCGGTGGGGCCAGGTTCGCGGCGTAGGCCACTAGCACCTGGGTCACCACGGCGAGCAAGCCGATGCCGGCCATGCCCAGTAGCAACCACGCGCTATTGGGGGCCAGGGCCACGGCCAGCAGGGCCACGACCGAGAGCAGTGTCTGGCTGACGATCAGCCGGCGCCGGTTGACCAGGTCCCCCAGGGGGACCAGCAACAGCAGGCCCACACCGTAGCCCACCTGGGTCAGGCTGATGACGATGCCCACCGTGGCAGGTGCCAGGCCGAAGGAGCGGGCCATGGCATCGAGCAATGGCTGGGCGTAGTAGACGTTGCCCACGGCC
>MCNE01000046.1_pt1 | contig 52852 bp, 40 predicted proteins | sample 778201 | NCBI WGS metagenome assembly MCNE01 (sample SAMN04296813, study PRJNA304217) | bioreactor metagenome | isolation source: sewage enriched with benzalkonium chloride | place: Turkey: Istanbul urban wastewater treatment plant | reverse complement strand
CCCTAGCACCGGCGCCTGGGGCGCGCCAGGCAAGAGGGCAAAGAGATATCAAGCGCAGATAGCAAAACGCCCCGAACCAGTCGGGGCGCTTGCTTGTTCAGCGTGAGGCTAAAGGGAGATTAAACGCCCGAAGCCTTGGCTGCTGCCACGTCCTTGATGGAGAGCTTGATACGGCCGCGGTTGTCCACGTCCAGTACCAGCACTTCCACTTCCTGGCCTTCTTTCAGGATGTCGGTGACTTTCTCTACGCGAGCGTCGCTCAGCATGGAGATGTGCACCAGGCCGTCCTTGCCCGGCAGGATGTTGACGAAGGCGCCGAAGTCGACGATGCGCTCAACCTTGCCGACGTAGATCTTGCCGATCTCGGCCTCTGCGGTGATGCCCAGGACGCGCTGGCGAGCTGCCTCTGCCGCTTCCTTGGTTTCGCCGAAGATCTTGATCGAACCGTCGTCTTCGATATCGATCGAAGCCTTGGTTTCTTCGCAGATCGCACGGATGGTGGCGCCGCCTTTACCGATGACATCACGGATCTTGTCGGTGTCGATCTTCATCGCGATCATGGTCGGAGCATTGGCCGACAGTTCGGTACGCGACTGGCCGATCACTTGGTTCATCTGGCCGAGGATGTTCAGGCGAGCTTCCAGGGCCTGGCCCAGGGCGATCTCCATGATTTCTTCGGTGATGCCCTTGATCTTGATGTCCATCTGCAGCGCGGTCACACCCTTGGCGGTACCGGCTACTTTGAAGTCCATGTCGCCCAGGTGGTCTTCGTCACCCAGGATGTCGGTCAGGACGGCGAACTTCTCGCCTTCCTTCACCAGACCCATGGCGATACCGGCAACCGGAGCCTTCATCGGTACACCGGCGTCCATCAGGGCCAGGGAAGCACCGCAGACCGAAGCCATGGAGCTGGAGCCGTTGGATTCGGTGATTTCCGATACCACGCGGATGGTGTAAGGGAACGAGTCGGTGTCCGGCAGCATGGCCTGGACGGAACGACGGGCCAGGCGGCCGTGACCGATTTCACGACGACCAGCACCACCCATGCGACCACATTCGCCTACCGAGAACGGTGGGAAGTTGTAGTGCAGCATGAAGGGGTCTTTCTTCTCGCCTTCCAGGGTGTCCAGCAGCTGTGCGTCACGGGCAGTACCCAGGGTCGCAACGACCAGGGCCTGGGTTTCGCCACGGGTGAACAGGGCCGAACCGTGGGTCTTGGCCAGGACGCCAACTTCGATATTCAGAGGACGTACGGTACGAGTGTCGCGGCCGTCGATACGTGGCTTGCCGTTAACGATGTTTTCGCGAACGGTGCGGTATTCGATCTCACCGAAAGCGGCCTTGACGTCGGAAGCCGATGGCTGGCCTTCTTCGCCGGAGAGCTTGGCGACCACTTGGTCCTTCAGCTCGCCCAGGCGGGCATAACGGTCGGCCTTGACGGTGATGGTGTAGGCCTGGGAGATGGCGTCGCCGAACTCGGCGCGGATGGCACCCAGCAGCTCGGTGGCTTCGGCGGCAGGCGCCCAGTCCCAAGTTGGCTTGGCGGCTTCGGCGGCCAGTTCCTTGACGGCCTTGATCACCGATTGGAATTCGTCGTGGGCGAACAGCACGGCGCCCAGCATCTGGTCTTCGGTCAGTTCCTTGGCTTCGGACTCAACCATCAGTACCGCTTCTTCGGTACCGGCTACGACCATGTCCAGGCTCGAAGCAGCCAGTTGCTCGTAGGTTGGGTTCAGCAGGTAGCCGGTGCTTTCGTGGAAAGCGACGCGGGCAGCGCCGATCGGGCCGTCGAAAGGAATGCCGGAGATGGCCAGGGCAGCAGAGGTACCGATCATCGCAGCGATGTCCGGATCGGTCTTCTTGCTGGTGGAAACCACGGTGCAGACAACCTGCACTTCGTTCATGAAGCCTTCTGGGAACAGAGGGCGGATCGGGCGGTCGATCAGACGCGAGGTCAGGGTTTCTTTCTCGGAAGGACGGCCTTCACGCTTGAAGAAACCACCAGGGATCTTGCCGGCGGCGTAGGTTTTTTCCTGGTAGTGGACAGACAGAGGGAAGAAGCCTTTGCCTGGATCGGCTTGCTTGGCACCGACTACGGTCACCAATACGCTGACGTCGTCGTCAACGGTGACCAATACTGCGCCGGAGGCCTGACGGGCGATACGGCCAGTCTCGAGAGTGACGGTCGACTGACCGAACTGGAATTTCTTGATTACCGGGTTCACGGTGTCCTACCTTCTTTGTGGCTCTTGGGGAAACTTGTGTTCTTGCGAAATTCTTGGGCAACGGTGGGAATCGGCCCAGCCTTTATTGTCCAGGTAAAACTACAGCCCAGATAAAACTTGAGGCTGGAAGCCTGCCATACGCCGGCGGAAAAACCGCTGACGCATGGCAAGCAACCAACCTCATAGCGCAATCGCTGATTAGCGACGCAGACCCAGACGAGCGATCAGGGTGCTGTAACGGCTCAGGTCCTTGCCCTTCAGGTAGTCCAGCAGCTTACGACGCTGGTTTACCATGCGGATCAGGCCACGACGCGAGTGGTGGTCTTTACCGTTGGCCTTGAAGTGACCTTGCAGCTTGTTGATGTTGGCGGTCAGCAGTGCAACTTGCACTTCTGGCGAACCAGTGTCACCAACAGCTTGCTGGTAGTCGGTTACGATCTGAGCTTTTTCTTCAACGCTGAGTGCCATGTGGGCATTCCTTATATCAGGAAACTGTTCAAGAACAGTTTCAACAGGCCAGGGACAAATCCCTGTATCAAAAAAAGAGTAGTGACCGTGCCTGCTGACAGCCACACTCGCCAACCTGCTGTGACACAGGCTGGTTTCGGTCACTCTGACCGAATCAGTCGACGCGGCGCGATGCGCCCGTCTTCGCTCACTTCACCGATACCGATGAAGCGACCATTGTGATCCTGTACTCGCACCATGCCGAACTTCGGCGCATCGGGGGCACGTACCGGCTGGCCATTGAGCCAGTAGAACGCACTGTGCTCCGAGAACTGCAGCAACGGCCAATCCAGCAGGCCACTGTCCGATGGCATCAGGAAACGATCCACCGCTTCGTTACCACCTTCGGCATGCACGGCCTCGAGCTCTTCCAGGGTGACCGTCTGGGCCAGGCTGAAAGGTCCGGCCTGGGTCCGTCGCAGTTCCGCGACGTACGCACCACAACCGAGTTTCTCGCCGATATCCTCCACCAGGGTACGGATATAGGTGCCTTTGCTGCAATCCACCGCCAAGCGGGCGGTGTCGCCTTCACAGGCGAGCAATTCCAGGCGCGCAATAGTAACAGAACGCGGTTCACGCTCCACCACTTCCCCTGCACGAGCCAGCTTGTAGAGTGGCTGGCCATCACGCTTGAGGGCAGAGTACATGGGGGGTATCTGTTTGATTTCACCACGAAATTCCGGCAATACCGCTTCAATATCGGTACGACCAACGGTCACCTCGCGGGTTTGCAGGACCTCGCCTTCGGCATCCGCCGTGCTGGTGGTCTTTCCCAACTGCATCAGGGTTTCATAACCCTTGTCGGAATCGAGCAGGTACTGCGAGAACTTGGTGGCCTCTCCAAAGCACAACGGCAATACGCCGGTGGCCAGGGGATCGAGGCTACCGGTGTGCCCGGCCTTCTCGGCATTGAGCAACCAACGGACCTTCTGCAGCGCCGCATTGGAGGTAAACCCCAGGGGCTTGTCCAGCAGGATGATCCCACTGACATTACGACGGATACGCTTGACCTGAGCCACCGCTTACTCCTTGGTGTCTTCAGGGGCGGAGGCGTCGCCATGCTGGCTGTCTTCGGCCACGGCACGCTCGATCAAGGCCGACAGGTGGGCACCACGGGCCACGCTCTCGTCATAATGGAAGTGCAATTGCGGCACGCTGCGCAGCTTCATTTCACGCGCCAGTTGCATGCGCAGGAAACCTGCCGCCGAGTTCAGCACCTTGATGCTCTGGGCGATCTCTTCGGCACCTTCCTGGCCCATCACGGTGATGAAGATCTTTGCGTGACCGACGTCACGACTGACTTCCACGGCGGTGATCGTCACCAGGCCAACACGTGGGTCCTTGACTTCACGGCGGATCAGTTGCGCCAGCTCGCGCTGCATCTGGTCACCGATACGTTGGGTACGGCTGTATTCTTTTGCCATGTCTTGCTACCTGTTACTGCCTCACGGTGAAACCCGTGTGGTCTGAAAGCGGCAAACGCCCGGCCTGGAAAAAACCAGACCGGGCGTTGCGTTTAGAGCCCGCCAGCGATGCCGTGCATTTGCATGCAGCGATCCATCGGGGCTCTTGAAGTGCGCGAGTTAGAGGCTGCGAGCAACCTGGACCTTCTCGAAGACTTCGATCTTGTCACCAACCTTGACGTCGTTGTAGCTCTTGACGCCGATACCGCACTCCATGCCGGCACGCACTTCGGAAGCGTCATCCTTGAAGCGGCGCAGGGATTCCAGCTCGCCTTCGAAGATAACGATGTCTTCGCGCAGTACGCGGATCGGACGGTTACGGTGCACGACACCTTCGATGACCATGCAACCGGCGATCGCACCGAACTTCGGCGAGCGGAACACGTCACGAACCTCGGCGATACCCAGGATGTTCTCCCGGACATCACTGCCCAGCATACCGGTCAGGGCTTTCTTGACGTCTTCAATGATGTCGTAGATTACGTTGTAGTAACGCATATCCAGACCTTCCTGCTCGACGATCTTGCGCGCACCGGCATCGGCACGCACGTTGAAGCCGAACACGACTGCATTGGAGGCCAGTGCCAGGTTGGCATCGCTCTCGGTGATACCACCGACGCCGCCGCCAACTACACGCACTTGCACTTCGTCGTTACCCAGGCCGTTCAAGGCGCCTTGCAGGGCTTCCAACGAACCACGGACGTCGGACTTGAGGACGATGTTGAGCGTCTTCTTCTCTTCCTGGCCCATGCTTTCGAAGATGTTTTCCAGCTTGCCAGCGTGGGCACGAGCCAGCTTGACTTCGCGGAACTTGCCTTGACGGAACAGGGCAACCTCACGGGCCTTCTTCTCGTCAGCCACCACGCTCATCTCGTCGCCAGCATCCGGAGTACCGTCCAGGCCGAGGATCTCGACCGGAATGGCCGGGCCCGCTTCCTTGATCGGCTTGCCGTTCTCGTCGAGCATGGCGCGCACGCGGCCATAGTTCGAGCCGACCAGCACCATGTCGCCTTGACGCAGGGTACCGTCCTGGACCAGCACGGTAGCCACCGGGCCGCGGCCCTTGTCGAGACGGGACTCGACCACCACACCACGACCAGGGGCCGAAGGGGTTGCGGTGAGTTCCAGTACTTCGGCTTGCAGCAGGACGGCTTCGAGCAGATCGTCAACGCCGGTACCCATTTTCGCGGAGACTGGAACGAACGGAGTATCGCCACCCCAATCTTCCGGCGTCACGCCATGGGCCGCCAGTTCGCTGCGAATGCGATCCAGGTCGGCACCCGGCTTGTCGATCTTGTTCACCGCGACCACCAGCGGTACGCCAGCAGCCTGGGCGTGCTGAACGGCTTCGACGGTCTGAGGCATCACGCCGTCGTCCGCCGCGACCACCAGGATCACGATGTCGGTGGCCTTGGCACCACGGGCACGCATTGCGGTAAACGCGGCGTGACCCGGGGTGTCGAGGAAGGTGACCATGCCGCGCTCGGTTTCTACGTGGTAGGCGCCGATGTGCTGGGTAATGCCACCGGCTTCGCCCGCGGCCACTTTGGCGCGACGGATGTAGTCCAGCAGCGAGGTCTTACCATGGTCAACGTGGCCCATTACGGTCACGACCGGAGCACGGGCAACAGCCTCACCTTCAAACTTCAGGGACTCGGCCAGGGAATCTTCCAGGGCGGTGTCGCTGACCAGGGTCACTTTGTGGCCCAGTTCTTCGGCTACCAGCTGGGCAGTTTCCTGATCCAGTACCTGGTTGATGGTGGCTGGAGTGCCCAGCTTGAACATGAACTTGATGACTTCAGCGGCCTTGACCGACATCTGCTGGGCCAACTCGCCCACAGTGATGGTCTCGCCAATCTGTACGTCACGGATAACCGGCCCTGTCGGGTTCTGGAAACCGTGGGCATTACGCTTCTTCAGCTTGCCCTTGCTGCGACCGCCACGACGGAAACCGTCGCTTTCTTCATCGGTCGTGCGGGGCGCGACGCGAGGCGCCGGAGCCTTTTCCTTGACCGAAGCACGGTGCGGAGCGTTCTTGCGCTCACCATCGCTGCCACGACGGCTGTCGTCGTTACGGGTTTTGTCCGGACGGCGAGGCTCGTCTTTCTTACGGGCTTCCACTGCTGGTGCCGGGGCCGCTGCTGGCGCCTCCTGCACACGCTCGGCCGCGACAGGCGCAGGAGCGGCTACCGCCTCGACAACAGGCTCGACAACCGGAGCTGGCTGGCGACGTGCCTCTTCTTCGGCGCGGCGCTTGGCTTCTTCTTCGGCCTTTTGACGGGCAGCATTCTCTACTGCGCGACGTTCTTCCAGCTCACGCTGGCGCTCGGCCTCGATTTCTTCGGGGCTGCGCTGTACGAAGACTTTCTTCTTACGCACTTCAACGCTGATGCTCTTGCTGCCAGCGACACGCAGGGTACTGGTGGTCTTGCGCTGCAAAGTGATCTTGCGTGGTTCTTCCACCTTCGCCTTGTGACTGCTCTTCAGGTGAGTCAGCAACGATTGCTTCTCACTGTCGCTCACATGTTCCTCGGCGGCGGTGTGCGGCAGACCTGCCTCACGCATCTGCTGCAGCAGGCGCTCTACCGGTGTTTTGACCTCATCGGCCAGTTGTTTCACCGTGACTTGCGTCATGCACTTCTCTCCTCAGGCCGCGCCTATTACTCGAACCAATGGGCTCGGGCGGCCATGATCAACTTGCCGGCACGCTCGTCGTCGATGCCGTCGATGTCGAGCAGGTCGTCAATAGACTGCTCGGCCAGGTCTTCGCGGGTAATCACGCCGCGCACCGCCAGTTCCATCGCCAAATCCTTGTCCATACCCTCAAGCGAGAGCAGGTCTTCGGCCGGATGGGCGTCTGCCAGCTTTTCCTCAGTAGCGATGGCCTTGGTCAACAGGCGATCCTTGGCCCGAGCACGAAGCTCGTTGACGATGTCTTCGTCAAAACCATCGATGTTGAGCATTTCTTCCAACGGTACGTAGGCAATTTCTTCCAGGCTGGTAAAGCCTTCGTCAACCAGAACCTGTGCCAGCTCTTCATCGACTTCCAGCTCTTCGATGAAATTGCGCAGGATGTCGCCGGTTTCCGCTTGCTGCTTGGCCTGGATGTCCGACTCGGTCATCACGTTCAGGGTCCAGCCAGTCAGCTGGCTGGCCAGGCGTACGTTCTGACCGCCACGGCCAATGGCCTGGGCCAGGTTGTCTGCACCAACGGCGATGTCCATGGCATGGGCATCTTCGTCGACGATGATGGCCGCGACTTCAGCCGGCGACATGGCATTGATCACGAACTGCGCCGGATTCTCGTCCCACAGGACGATATCCACACGTTCGCCACCCAGCTCGCCGGAAACAGCCTGGACGCGCGAACCGCGCATACCGATGCACGCGCCTTGCGGGTCGATGCGCTTGTCCTTGGAGCGGACGGCGATCTTGGCCCGCGAGCCCGGATCACGGGAGGCGGCCATGACTTCGATCAGGCCTTCGGCAATTTCCGGCACTTCGATACGGAACAGCTCGATCAGCATTTCCGGAGCGGTACGCGACAGGATCAACTGCGGGCCACGGTTCTCGGTGCGGATTTCCTTGAGCAGAGCGCGCAAACGCACACCAACGCGGAAAGTCTCACGGGAGATGATGTCTTCACGGGCCAGCAACGCTTCGGCGTTGTTACCCAGGTCGACGATCACGTTGTCACGCGTCACCTTTTTCACGGTGCCGGAAATGATCTCGCCCAGGCGCTCGCGGTAGGCATCGACCACTTGCGCGCGCTCGGCTTCGCGAACCTTCTGCACAATGACTTGCTTGGCAGTCTGGGCAGCGATACGGCCGAACTCGATGGATTCGATTTTTTCTTCGATCACATCACCGACTTTGGCATCGGGATGAGTTTCGCGGGCCTTGCTCAGCCAGGTTTCCACCGCTGGATCATCCAGATCGGCTTCATCGACTACCGTCCAGCGACGGAAAGTCTCATAGGAACCGTTGTGGCGATTGATTTCCACACGCAGGTCCACTTCGTCTTCAAAACGCTTTTTGGTAGCAGTGGCCAGGGCCAGCTCCAGCGCTTCAAAAATTACGCTTGCCGGTACACCTTTTTCATTGGATACCGACTCAACAACCAGCAGTACTTCTTTGCTCATCGTACGCCTCGCCTTTCGCAAGCCATTGGATCCGCGGGATCCGCGTCTCAGTCAAAACTGGGAATAATGTTGGCCTTGTCGATCAAATCGATCGGCAACAAGAATTCATGGTCATCCACCTGCACCACGACATCCTGTTCCTCCACCCCGCGGAGAAAGCCCTGAAAATTACGCCGACCTTCGAAGGGCGAGCGCAGCTTGATCTTCACTTGCTCACCGACATACTTGGCAAACTGTTCAAGGGTGAACAGCGGGCGTTCCATGCCAGGAGAGGAAACTTCTAGGGTGTACTCAACGGAAATTGGATCTTCAACATCCAGGACACCGCTGAGCTGACGGCTGACGATGGCGCAATCGTCCACCAGCACGCCGCCTTCCTTATCGATGTAAACGCGCAACAATGAATGGCGGCCCTGGGCCGAAAACTCGATACCCCAGCATTCATAGCCAAGGGCCACGACCACCGGGGCCAACAAGGCCTGCAACTGTTCTAGCTTGCTCGACACCTGAACCCCCTCGTGCATGCTTGTGCAAATAAAAAATGGGCGAAGCGCCCATCCCGGAAACGCCGTTGAACATCGGCGCTATAAAGTGTCCAGCTAACAAAAAGCCCCTGAAAAGGGGCTCCGCTAAAACTGGTTGCGGGGGCCGGATTTGAACCGACGACCTTCGGGTTATGAGCCCGACGAGCTACCAGACTGCTCCACCCCGCGACAAAGCTGGGGCGGAAGTATACGACTGATCCCAAATAGGGTCAATGTAACCTTCCACCTACAAGAAAGCCCGCAACAGCGGGCTCTCCTGATAATTGGTACCGAGAAGGGGACTCGAACCCCTACACCCTATGGGCACAACCACCTCAAGGTTGCGTGTCTACCAATTCCACCACCTCGGCATAGACTACGTTACTGCGTGAAACTCTTCTTACTTCTGCTCTGGAGCTGGAGGTACGTCAGTCGCACTGTTAGCCGACTTTTGCTCTTGGAGCACCGGTACATCATCAGAAGCCGGTTTTTGCTTTGGTACTTCAAGTACTGCTGGATTTGGCAAACCTACTTGAGTCAGCTGATGAGCTTTCTCTTTAGCAAAGTAACCTAACCCCAAGCTGGTTATGAAGAAACCGGCGGCAAGTATAGCAGTAAACTTACTAAGAAAGGTAGAGGAACCTTGGCTTCCGAACACAGTATTTGAAGCACCTGCACCGAAAGACGCGCCAGCTTCCGCACCTTTACCCTGCTGCAGCAAAACCAGAGCAACTACGCCCAGGGCACCCAGCAGATGAAAAACGACTACGACTGTTTCCAGCATTTTCTCAGTTTCCCGCGGCGCGACAAATCGCACCGAATTCATCTGCATTCAGGGAAGCTCCACCAATGAGCCCCCCATCGATATCCGGCATGCCGAACAATTCGACCGCATTGGCCGCCTTCACGCTGCCGCCGTATAGAAGCCGCACACCTCGTGCCACTTCAGAATTTTCTGCCGCCAACTGCGCCCGGATGGCTGCATGCACATCCTGAGCTTGCTGCGGTGTCGCAGTCAGCCCGGTACCAATGGCCCAGACCGGCTCGTAAGCAATAACAGCATTGGCGAAAGCACCAACACCCAACTCTTCGATGATGCTGCCAAGCTGACGCCCGACAACCTCAAGAGTCTTACCGGCTTCGCGCTGCTCCAGGGTTTCCCCTACACACAGGATCGGCTTCAAACCGCAGGCCTGTGCCGCTGCGAACTTGCGATTGAGGACCGCATCACGCTCACCCATCATCTGGCGGCGCTCAGAGTGCCCAACCAGCACCAGGGAACAACCTGCATCGACCAACTGACTCGGAGCGATCTCGCCCGTCAACGCACCCTGCATGGGTTCCACCGCGGAGTTCTGTGCGCCGACAAAAATCGACTTGCCTTTCAAGCCATCAATCACCTGATTGATATACAAGCAAGGCGGGAACACCGCGACGTCAACACCGCTTGGCAAGGCCAGATGACGAAGGCCGTTGATCAGCTCAGCGACGCTGGCGCGGGTACCGTGCATCTTCCAGTTACCAGCTACCATAGGGCGACGCATGCTTTACCTCGTCGGTCAAAGTGGGCGCAGATGTTACCCAACCAAAACACCACTGGCAAGCTGAAATCAGGCAGAAACTTCAGCAACCAGTTTTGCCAGTTCATCGGCATAGGCGCGGACCTGGGTTTCATCGTCACCCTCGACCATGACACGCACCAGAGGCTCTGTACCGGACTTGCGCAAGAGAACTCGCCCTCGCCCAGCCATGGCAGCAGTAACACGCTCACAAGCCTCTTTCACCACAGGGTGCTCGACCGGATTCTCACCGCCACCAAAACGCACATTGACCAGCACCTGGGGGCACTTGCGCAACCCTTGCCGGCATTGAGCCAGGCTTTCGCCACGCGCCTTGAGCGCCATCAGCACTTGCAAAGCGGCAATGATCGCATCGCCAGTGGTGGCATGACGGAAGCACACGATATGCCCCGAATTTTCTCCACCCACCAACCAGTTCCGCTCTAGCAGCTCGGCGATCACATAACGGTCACCGACATTGGCCCGAACAAAAGGAATACCCAGTTCAGCCAAGGCCAACTCCAGCCCCAGATTGCTCATGAGCGTGCCGACCACGCCACCTTGGAGCTTGCCGCGCTCATGCAGGTCTCGGGAAATGATGAACAACAGCTCATCACCATCAACAATCGCGCCGGTCTGATCAACCATCAGCACCCGATCGCCATCGCCGTCAAAGGCAATACCCAGGTCGGCATGCTCAGCCAGGACCGCAGCCTGCAACTGCGCCATATGGGTAGAACCGCAGTTCTCGTTGATATTCAAGCCATTGGGTTGTGCCGACAGGACGGTAACCTGGGCCCCCAACTCACGAAATACACTTGGAGCCACTTTGTAAGTCGCGCCGTGCGCGCAATCGAGAACGACCTTCAGACCTGAAAAACTGGTACTGGAGGGCACACTGCTCTTGCAGAACTCGATGTAGCGCCCCGAGGCGTCATTGATTCGCGATACCTTGCCAAGCTTGCTGGATTCCACCACGGTCATCGGAGCATCCAGTAGCTCTTCAATCATCAGCTCGACTTCGTCGGGCAACTTGGTGCCCTCACCCGAAAAGAACTTGATGCCATTGTCATCATGGGGATTGTGCGAAGCACTGATAACAATACCGGCCTCGGCATGGAAGGTGCGTGTCAGGTAGGCGATTGCCGGAGTCGGCATAGGCCCCAGCAACATCACATCCGCACCAGCAGCGGATAAACCGGCCTCCAGAGCCGACTCGAACATGTAGCCGGAGATACGCGTGTCCTTGCCCACCAGGACGCGACAGGCACCCATGCTACGGAAAGCCATGCCCGCAGCCCAACCAAGCTTGAGCATGAAATCAGGAGTAATAGGGTATTCACCCACGCGGCCACGAATACCGTCGGTGCCAAAGTATTTCTTAGTCATAAGTACTCCATCATTCTTATTCGGCCGATTCCACTGCCGCAATCATTCGCACTACATCCACGGTCTCGGCAACATCGTGCACGCGGATAATTTTTGCCCCCTTGACTACCGCCAGCGCGGCTAGCGCCAAGCTGCCGTGCAGGCGCTCAGCTACAGGGCGATTCAATGCCTGGCCAATCATGCTCTTGCGGGATACGCCAACCAGCAACGGACACCCCAGCGAGTGCAAGGCTTGCATATGCTTGAACAGGCTCAGGTTGTGCTGCAAGGTCTTGGCAAAACCAAAGCCAGGATCAAGGACGATCCGCTCGGCACCAATTCCTACCGATGCACATGCCGCCATGCGCTCAGCCAGGAAGACACCTACTTCGTGGGTAACATCCTGATAACGAGGGTCATCCTGCATGTTTCCCGGCTCACCGAGCATGTGCATAAGGCACACCGGCAGCCCCGTGGCAGCCGCCGCATCCAGGGCACCATCACGACGTAGAGACCGAACATCATTGATCAACCCTGCACCAAGACGGGCGGTTTCACGCATGACGGCGGGCGTCGAGGTGTCAACGGAGATGATGACATCCAACTCGCGATGAATGCGCTCGACCACAGGAGCCACTCGCCCCAACTCCTCCAAAGGCGACACCACTCGCGCCCCGGGCCGGGTCGACTCGCCACCTATATCGATCAGCGTAGCCCCTGCCACAACCATGGCTTCAGCATGACGCAAGGCGACATCTAGCTGGTTGAAACGGCCGCCATCGGAAAAGGAATCAGGGGTGACATTCAAGATACCCATGACATGCGCACGGGCCAAATCAAGAACCCGGTTGCCGCAAGGCAACCGGGTAGAGGAAGAAACAGAAGTCATTTAGAACCTTAGTGGTCAGCCGCAGGGCCACCAATAGGAGTTTCCGGACGTTCGTTTTGTACCACTGGAGGAGTAGTACCCGAACCGCCCTCCCAATCACGAGGCTCACGCGGGGTGCGCCCCGCCATGATGTCATCGATCTGATCGGCATCGATGGTTTCGTACTTCATCAAGGCGTCCGCCATGGCATCCAGCTTGTCGCGGTTGTCAGTCAGGATCTGCTTCGCGGTGCCATAGCACTGATCGATGATGCTACGCACTTCGGAGTCGATGAGCTTTGCGGTCTCGGCAGACAGGCTCGCATGCTGGGAACCGGCACTGCGCCCCAGGAACACCTCGCCCTCTTCTTCCGCATACATCAGCGGACCCAATTTCTCGGAAAGCCCCCACTTGGTCACCATGTTCCGGGCAATTTGACTGGCCCGCATGATGTCGTTGGATGCCCCAGTGGTCACGCCATCGAAACCCAAGGTCATCTCTTCAGCGATACGACCACCGTAGAGCGAGCAGATCTGACTGATCAGGGCACGCTTGGACAAGCTGTAGCGGTCCTCTTCCGGCAAGAACATGGTGACCCCAAGGGCTCGCCCGCGAGGAATGATCGACACCTTGTAGACAGGATCATGCTCAGGCACCACTCGACCCACAATAGCGTGACCCGCCTCGTGGTAAGCCGTGTTCTGTTTTTCCTTCTCGGACATGACCATGGATTTGCGCTCTGCGCCCATCATGATCTTGTCCTTGGCCAGCTCGAATTCCTTCATCTCGACAATTCGCTTGCCACCACGAGCTGCGAACAGCGAAGCCTCGTTCACCAGGTTGGCCAGGTCGGCACCGGAGAAACCTGGCGTGCCACGCGCGATAACCGCTGGAGCGACATCGTCACCCATCGGAACTTTGCGCATATGCACCTTGAGAATCTGCTCACGACCGCGAATGTCCGGCAGGCCTACCACCACCTGGCGGTCGAAACGACCAGGGCGCAGCAACGCAGGGTCCAGCACATCAGGGCGGTTGGTAGCAGCGATCACGATGATGCCATCGTTCATTTCAAAGCCGTCCATCTCAACCAGCAACTGGTTGAGGGTCTGCTCGCGTTCATCATGACCACCGCCCATGCCGGCACCACGGTGACGACCGACGGCATCGATCTCGTCGATGAAGATGATGCAAGGAGCATGTTTCTTGGCCTGCTCGAACATATCGCGAACACGGCTGGCACCCACACCGACGAACATCTCGACGAAGTCGGAACCGGAAATGGTGAAGAACGGCACTTTCGCTTCGCCAGCGATAGCCTTGGCCAGCAGGGTCTTACCAGTACCTGGAGGGCCGACCATCAGTACGCCACGAGGAATCCGCCCGCCCAGGCGCTGGAACTTGCCTGGGTCACGCAGGAACTCGACCAGCTCGCCAACTTCCTCCTTGGCTTCGTCACAACCTGCGACATCAGCCAGGGTAGTTTTTACCTGATCCTCGGACAGCAGGCGCGCCTTGCTTTTGCCAAAGCTCATCGGGCCGCCCTTGCCGCCTGCGCCACCTTGCATCTGGCGCATGAAGAACATGAAGACCGCAATGATCACCAGGATCGGGAAGCTGGCCACCAGCAACTGGGTCCAGATGCTCTGCTGCTCAGGCTGCTTGCCCTCGACCACTACATGGTTATCAACCAGGTCGCCAATCAAGCCGTTGTCCTGGATCGCCGGGCGGATGGTCTTGAAGCTGTCGCCGTCGTTGCGCTTGCCGGTAATCACATAACCGTCAACGGCAACGCGCTCGACCTTGCCATCCTTAACTTGTTGAATAAAGTCTGAATAGTTGAGGGTCTGCGGCTCGTTAGGGCTGGAGAAGTTGTTCATCACCGTCACCAGGACAGCCGCGATGATCAACCAAAGGATTAGATTCTTTGCCATGTCGTTCAATTAACTACCCTCTGAAGCAAGCTCCGCTACTGGCGCGCGCTTCGCATGATATTCACCGGCCTAACTTACTACATTACCTACAGCTCTGGCAGGCGCTGTCTGTAACCCTATGTGAAACCTAGACTACACAATATGCGCTTAATACCGCGGGGGCGAAATATGAAAATCCTATCACCCCGCTCAAAACTCCTACTTACTCCGAACGCCCACGAAAGCCGCGCCCTAGCAGGTACTGCTCCCGAGAACGATCGCGGGAAGAGGTCGGTTTGCGCATCTGCACTTTCTCGAAGCTCTGCCGGACATTCTTGTGGAACTCATCAAAACCCTCCCCTTGGAAGATCTTGATCAGGAAATCGCCGCCTGGACGAAGCACACGGCTCGCGAGATCCAACGCCAGCTCGCAGAGAAACATCGCTCGAGGCATATCTACGGCTGGTAACCCACTCATATTGGGGGCCATATCGGAAATCACAAGGTCGACCTCGGAATTTCCCACCGCTTCGAGAATTCGCGCGAACACGGCATCCTCGGTGAAATCCCCCTGAATGAAGGTCACATCGGGAATGCTGTCCATCTCCAGGATATCGGAAGCGATCAAGCGCCCCTGGCCGCCAATCAGACGACTGGTCACCTGCGACCAGCCACCCGGGGCAGCTCCCAGGTCGATAACGCTCATGCCCGGGCGGATGAGACGATCTTTTTCCTGGATTTCCAGTAGCTTGTAGCTGGCACGGGAACGGTACCCATCTTTTTGCGCCATTTTGACGAATGGGTCGTTGAAATGTTCTTTTAGCCAGTTATGGCTTGTCTTGGAACGGGCCACGGGCCACCTCAAAAATAAAACGCGTCGTGATTAACTGGGCGGTCCCGGACTCGCTCGGGTAAACTGGCCGCCGCTTTTTACAAGATCAGACGCAGGGGTCAGATTATGCCGCTCACTCAAGAGCAGAAGAAACAGTACAAATCCATTGGCCACCATCTGAAACCAGTATTGACTGTGGCTGACAATGGTTTGACCGAAGGTGTACTAGCCGAACTTGAACGCGCCTTGAGCGATCACGAGCTGATCAAGATCAAGCTCAATATCCTTGAGCGCGAGTCGCGCCTGGAAGCCATCGCCGAACTGTGCAAGACCGGCAAGGCGGATCTGGTACAAGTCATCGGCAAGATGGCGTTGATCTACCGCAAGAACGCCAAGGTAAACAAGCAACTCTCGAACGTCCATCGTTTCAATTGACGTCGATCCAGGTCAAGGGTGTGCCTGGCGCACCCTTCCACCCCACCCTGGCACTGGCTGCAAGACCAGCAACAGGCCGGAGAATCCCAGGACCAAGTAGCTGAACAACTGCCAGCGCTGAGCTTCCGGCAATAACTTGTGCACAGTGAAATACATTGCACACGCATACATCGCCATCAACAGCAGTTGCCCCCGAATATCCCGCCACACGCTCTGCAACCCCTCGGACTGGATCAAGACCAGAACCTGGAGAGCGACACAAACGGCGGCGAAAGCCACCAGCAATGCACTTAGTAGCGTCGAGATCTCATCGATCAGCAACGGTGCCAGACCGATTTGCCCCAAGGCAGGCAGCAACCCGAGATGCAATAACCATAAGCCGCCGACCCACAACATCTGGGTCAGCTGCCAAAGCATGGCGCCCGCATGCAGCGGGCGCCTTCTTTCAGATGTGACGGACTTCGACAATCTCGTACTCGATAACGCCGCCTGGCGTTTTGACGACCACCACATCACCCTCTTCCTTGGCAATCAAGGCACGGGCGATCGGAGAGGCAACGGAGATCTTGCCGAGCTTGATGTCAGCCTCGTCCTCACCAACGATCTGATAGGTCACGCTCTCGTCTGTTTCGACGTTGGCGATCTCGACCGTAGTGCCAAAGATAACCTTGCCAGTATGAGCAATGGTGGTGACATCGATAACCACCGAGTTCTGCAGGCGGCCTTCGATATCACGGATCCGAGCCTCGACCATGCCTTGCTGCTCGCGCGCGGCATGGTATTCGGCATTTTCCTTCAAGTCGCCCAGTTCTCGGGCCGTGCCGATGTCCTGGCTGAGCTTCGGACGCACGACCTTGGTCAAGTGAGCATGCTCTTCTTCCAGGGCGCGAGCGCCCTGGACGGTCATTGGGTATTTATTCATGCATTCAATCCTGCGTGTAGATCCTGCAAGCGCCGAACGGTTTTTTCAGGGCCGAACTTCAGCGCTTCACAGATAGCTTCGCCAGCAGCAATCGTAGTGGTGCAGTAGATCTTGTGCTGCAAGGCGTTACGACGAATGGAGTAGGAGTCAGCAATCGACTGGCGACCTTCAGTGGTATTGATGATCAAGGTGACTTCGTCGTTCTTGATCATATCGACCACATGCGGGCGACCTTCAGTCACCTTGTTCACGCGGCGCACTTTCAGGCCAGCGGCCTCGATCACCTTGGCAGTGCCCGCGGTAGCCACCACTTCGAAGCCCAAGTGGATCAGATCACGGGCCACGCCGGCAACCAGGGGTTTGTCGTCATCACGGACACTGATGAACGCGGTACCGCCGGTCGGGAGCACTTCGCTGGCGCCCATCTGGGCCTTGGCGAATGCCTCGCCGAAGCTATCACCGACGCCCATCACTTCACCCGTGGACTTCATCTCTGGGCCGAGGATCGGGTCGACACCTGGGAACTTGGCGAACGGGAAGACGGCTTCCTTGACGCTGTAGAAGTTCGGGATGATTTCCTGGGTGAAGCCCAGCTCTTTCAGGGTTTTGCCGGCCATGACGCGGGCAGCGATCATGGCCAGCGAGGTGCCGATGCATTTGGAAACGAACGGCACGGTACGCGAAGCGCGCGGGTTGACTTCGATCACGTAGATCTTGTCGCCCTGCAGGGCCAGCTGCACGTTCATCAAGCCAACCACGCCCAGTTCCAAGGCCATTTTCTTGACCTGTACGCGGACTTCGTCCTGCACTTCCTTGCTCAACGAGTAAGGTGGCAGCGAGCAAGCGGAGTCACCGGAGTGAACACCGGCCTGTTCGATGTGCTGCATGATGGCACCGATGACCACGTCGGTGCCGTCGCACACCGCATCCACGTCCATCTCGATGGCGCAGTTGAGGAAGTGGTCGAGCAGTACCGGGCTGTCGTTGGACACCTGTACCGCTTCACGAAGGTAGCGCTTGAGCTCGTCCAGCTCGTAGACGATCTCCATGGCGCGGCCACCCAATACATAGGACGGGCGCACCACCAGCGGGTAGCCGATACCACCGGCGGCCTTGATGGCTTCGTCTTCGCTACGCACGGTGGCGTTTGGCGGCTGCAGCAGGTTCAGGCGCTGAACCATCTGCTGGAAGCGCTCGCGGTCTTCGGCGCGGTCGATAGCGTCAGGGCTGGTACCGATGATCGGCACGCCGGCTTCTTCCAGGGCGCGGGCCAGTTTCAACGGGGTTTGGCCGCCGTAGTGAACGATGACGCCCTTCGGCTTCTCGACTCGGCAGACTTCCAGCACGTCTTCCAGGGTCAGCGGCTCGAAGTACAGGCGGTCGGAGGTGTCGTAGTCGGTGGAGACGGTTTCCGGGTTGCAGTTGACCATGATGGTCTCGTAACCGTCTTCACGCAGGGCCAGCGCCGCGTGCACGCAGCAGTAGTCGAACTCGATGCCCTGGCCGATACGGTTAGGGCCACCGCCGAGGATCATGATCTTGTCACGGGTCGACGGATTGGCCTCGCACTCTTCCTCATAGGTCGAGTAGAGGTAGGCGGTGTCGGTGGCGAACTCGGCGGCGCAGGTGTCGACGCGCTTGTACACCGGGAACACTTCCAGCTTGTGACGGTGACGGCGCAGGTTCTTGTCGGTGATACCCAGCAGCTTGGCCAGACGCTGGTCGGAGAAGCCCTTGCGCTTGAGGCGCAGCATGTAGTCCTTGTCGATCGCCGAAAGGGCCAGGGTCTTGACCTTCTCTTCTTCCTTGATCAGATCTTCCATCTGCACCAGGAACCACATGTCGATACCGGTCAGCGCGAAGATTTCTTCACAGCTCATGCCCGAACGCATGGCGTCGGCCACGTACCAGATACGCTCGGCGCCCGGCACGGTCAGCTCGCGCTTCAGGATGCCGGCAGCCTCAGGGCTGGCCAGGTCGACTTTCGGGTCGAGGCCGCAGGCGCCGACTTCCAGGCCGCGCAGGGCTTTCTGCAGGGATTCCTGGAAGGTACGGCCAATGGCCATGACTTCACCGACGGATTTCATCTGGGTGGTCAGGCGGGCGTCGGCTTTCGGGAATTTCTCGAAGGCGAAGCGTGGCAGCTTGGTGACGACGTAGTCGATCGATGGCTCGAACGACGCCGGGGTACGGCCGCCAGTGATGTCGTTCTGCAACTCGTCGAGGGTGTAACCGATGGCCAGCTTGGCGGCGATCTTGGCGATCGGGAAGCCGGTAGCTTTCGAGGCCAGGGCTGAGGAGCGCGAAACGCGAGGGTTCATCTCGATCACGACCATGCGGCCAGTGTCCGGGCAGATACCGAACTGCACGTTGGAACCACCGGTTTCCACACCGATTTCACGCAGCACCGCCAGCGAGGCGTTGCGCATGATCTGGTATTCCTTGTCGGTCAGGGTCTGCGCCGGTGCAACGGTGATGGAGTCACCGGTGTGCACGCCCATCGGGTCGAAGTTCTCGATCGAGCAGACGATGATGCAGTTGTCCTTCTTGTCGCGGACCACCTCCATCTCGTATTCCTTCCAGCCGATCAGCGATTCGTCGATCAGCAGCTCTTTGGTCGGCGACAGGTCCAGGCCGCGGGTGCAGATCTCTTCGAATTCTTCACGGTTGTAGGCGATACCACCGCCAGTGCCACCCATGGTGAAGGACGGGCGAATGATGCAAGGGAAGCCAAGCTTCTCGAGCACCGCGTTGGCCTCTTCCATGCTGTGGGCGATACCGGAGCGCGGGCACTCCAGGCCGATGTCTTTCATGGCCTTGTCGAAGCGCGAACGGTCTTCGGCCTTGTCGATGGTGTCGGCGTTGGCACCGATCATCTCCACGCCGAACTTCTCCAGAACGCCGTGGCGCTCCAGGTCCAGGGCGCAGTTCAGTGCAGTCTGGCCGCCCATGGTCGGCAGCACCGCGTCCGGGCGCTCTTTCTCGATGATCTTGGCCACCGACTGCCACTTGATTGGCTCGATGTAGGTGGCGTCGGCCATGGCCGGGTCGGTCATGATGGTGGCCGGGTTGGAGTTCACCAGGATGACGCGAAAACCTTCCTCGCGCAGGGCCTTGCAGGCCTGGGCGCCGGAGTAGTCGAATTCGCAGGCCTGGCCGATCACGATCGGGCCAGCGCCGAGAATCAGGATGCTTTTAATGTCTGTACGTTTTGGCATGGTTGTCACTCAAATCCGCAGGTCAGTCGGCAAGCCGTCTTGAACAATCTCTGAGGCGCCTAAGGGGACTCCACCGGACTCGCCGGGGCCGCCCTCAGGCGCTACTCGCTACACTTTCAAGGCGAACGCTTAGCGTCGCTTGGCCATTTCGTTGATGAAGCGGTCGAACAGCGGCGCGACATCGTTCGGGCCTGGGCTGGCCTCTGGGTGGCCCTGGAAGCTGAACGCGCTCTTATCGGTACGCTCGATACCTTGCAAGGTGCCGTCGAACAGCGACTTGTGGATCGCCCGGACGTTACCCGGCAGGGAGGTTTCATCCACCGCAAAGCCATGGTTCTGGCTGGTGATCATGACCACACCGGTGTCCAGGTCCTGAACAGGATGGTTGGCGCCGTGGTGGCCATGGCCCATCTTCACGGTCTTGGCGCCGGAGGCCAGGGCCAGCAACTGGTGGCCCAGGCAGATACCGAACACCGGGATCTCGGTTTCAAGGACTTCCTTGATCGCCTTGATCGCGTAGTCGCAAGGCTCGGGGTCACCAGGGCCGTTGGACAGGAACACGCCATCAGGCTTGAGCGCCAGGACTTCGCTCGCCGGCGTCTGGGCAGGCACCACGGTGACGCGGCAACCGCGCTCTACCAGCATGCGCAGGATGTTCAGCTTGACCCCGTAGTCATAGGCGACCACGTGGTAAGGCAATTCGGAGGCCTCGATGGTGGCGTGGCTGTCGGTCTTCAGGTCCCAGACAGTCGAGCGCCATTCGTAGCTTTGCTTGGTGCTGACGACTTTCGCCAGGTCCATGCCCTTCAGGCCAGGGAAACCGCGAGCAGCGGCGATGGCTGCCTCTTCGGAGATGTTGTCACCCGCCATGATGCAGCCGTCCTGAGCGCCTTTCTCGCGCAGGATCCGGGTCAGGCGACGGGTATCGATACCCGCGATCGCCACCACATTGTTGGCTTTCAGGTAATCGGACAGGGACAGGGTGTTACGCCAGTTGCTAGCGACCAGGGGCAGGTCGCGAATGACCAGGCCGGCCGACCAGACGCGATCGGACTCGGCATCTTCCGGCGTGGTGCCAGTGTTGCCGATGTGAGGGTAGGTCAGGGTAACGATTTGCTGGGCGTAGGAAGGATCGGTAAGGATTTCCTGATAGCCGGTCATTGCGGTGTTAAACACCACCTCACCAACGGTTTGACCGTCGGCTCCAATGGCTTCGCCGCGAAAAATGCTGCCATCAGCAAGGGCGAGTATGGCTGGCTTAGTCAAGAGACCTCCCGTATATAGAGCCTGAAGGGGCGATCGCAGGTTGCAAAAAAGCGGAATGACGTATAGACACGTCACCCCGCTTCTTCATCGAATTATCTGCGCGCTTTTAGTGGACACACTAAAGCTGTAGCTTACAGAAAAAGGCTTTTTCGGTCCACCGCTAATGAGCCTTAAAGGCAGGGGAATGCGACAGGAGATCGCTTAGCGGCCGAAGACAGGACTGAAGCACAAACCCCAGCCCCGCCCCAGAGACATCTCAACGCAGGTCCAAAACGTCCTGCATATCGTAAAGACCAGGCTCACGACCATCCAGCCACAAGGCTGCGCGAACCGCCCCCTTGGCGAAGGTCATGCGACTGGAGGCCTTGTGCGTAATCTCCAGGCGCTCGCCCTCAGTGGCGAACAACACGGTGTGATCACCCACCACATCACCACCACGGACCGTGGCAAAACCGATGGTTTCACGCTCGCGAGCCCCGGTGTGACCTTCACGACCGTACACCGCGACCTGCTGCAGATCGCGCCCCAGGGCACTGGCGATCACTTCACCCATGCGCAGGGCAGTACCCGACGGCGCATCGATCTTGTGACGGTGATGAGCCTCGATGATCTCGATGTCCGCATCATCGCCCAACACCCGGGCCGCCATATCCAGCAGCTTCAACGACAGGTTCACCCCGACACTGAAGTTGGCCGCGAAGACGATCGGAATATCCTTGCCCGCCTCCACCAGCAACTGCTTTTCCTTGACCCCCAACCCCGTAGTGCCAATCACCATGGCCTTGCCGGCCTTGCGGCAGAAAGCCAGGTTCTTGAGCATCACTTCAGGCAGGGTGAAGTCGATCAGCACGTCGAACTCATCGACCACCTTCTCCAGGCTGTCGGACATTGGCACGCCAAGGCGCCCCAAGGACGCCAGCTCACCAGCATCCGCCCCCACCAGGGAACTGCCCGGACGCACGATGGCCGCAGTCAGGCCAGAGAGCGGCGAGCGCAACTGCACAGCCTCGACCAGAGTCTTGCCCATGCGCCCAGCGGCGCCCATCACAGCTATACGTCGCATGCATTACTCCTTACAGGTCGCCGAAGAAGCGCTTGACGCCCTCGAACCAGCCTGCGGTCTTGGGCGAATGCGAATTGTCGCCTTCCAGCGACCCACGCAGCTCTTCCAGCAGCTCGCGCTGGCGACGACTCAGGTTAACCGGAGTCTCTACCGCCACACGGCACATCAGGTCGCCCGCGCCACCGCCACGCACCGGCGCAACACCCTTGCCACGTACCCGGAACTGCTTGCCCGTCTGGGTGCCCTCGGGGATCTTCAACTTGACCCGGCCATCCAGGGTCGGGATTTCCAGCTCACCGCCCAGCGCCGCATCGGCAAAGCTGATCGGCACTTCACAGAACAGATGCTTGCCATCACGCTGGAAGATCGCGTGCTCACGCACATTGATCACCACGTACAGGTCACCAGTCGGGCCACCCTGGGTCCCAGCCTCACCCTCACCCGACAGGCGGATACGGTCGCCGGTATCGACACCAGCCGGCACTTTCACCGACAAGGTCTTGTACTCTTCGACACGGCCTTCGCCGTGGCACGAATCGCAAGGATCGGAAATGATCTTGCCCTGGCCATGGCAACGCGGGCAGGTCTGCTGCACCGAGAAGAAGCCCTGCTGCATGCGCACCTGACCGATACCACCACAGGTAGGGCAAGTAACTGGAGACGAGCCCTTCTTGGCCCCCGAGCCATCACATGGCTTGCAGTTGACCAGCGTCGGCACACGGATATTGACCGTAGTACCGCGCACCGCCTCTTCCAGGTTCAACTCCAGGGTGTAGCGCAGGTCGCTGCCGCGCTGGGCGCCGCCACGGGAGCCGCCACGACCACCACCGAAGAAGTCGCTGAACACATCACCGAAGATATCGGAGAAATTCTGCCCACCGAAACCGGCACCGCCGCCACCCATGCTCGGATCCACGCCAGCATGACCATACTGGTCGTAGGCAGCGCGTTTGCTGGAATCGGACAGTACTTCGTAGGCCTCGTTGGCCTCTTTGAACAGATCTTCCGACGCTTTGTCGCCGGGATTACGGTCTGGGTGGTGCTTCATCGCCAGGCGGCGGTAAGCCTTCTTCAGCTCCGCCTCGCTGGAGCCTCGCTCCACACCCAACACTTCGTAATAGTCACGCTTTGCCATAAGTCTTTGCACTCTTAAGGACGTCCGGCAAACCCCTCCTGAGCTCCGCCAAACTCGCTGAGCCCCAATACAGGCCCGGACCCAACTCACGTCAATTCAACGATCCTGGTCTTGGAAGCCGACCCGATTGCAGGTCGACGATTGCGGTCATCGCAGCCGGAAAGCAGGAGCTTCTCCGAGCCGACCGCCAGCACGCAAACGGAGCTGCATGCCGTTGAAAATTCACTGACTCCAGACACGCCAACGCGGGAGCAAGCTCCCGCGCGGCGACATCCTACCAGTCACCGCCCAAAGGCAGTCAACCGGCCGACCAACAAGACATTACTTGTGATCTTTTACTTCTTCGAACTCGGCATCGACCACGTCGTCGGCTTTTTGAGCGGACTCGGCGTTCGGTGCCGCGCCTTCTGCAGGCTGGGCCTGTTCGGCGTACATCTTCTGGGCAACCGGAGCGGAGACCTTGGACAGCTCTTCGACCTTGGCTTCGATGGCAGCCTTGTCGTCGCCCTTGACGGCGGCTTCCAGGGCAACCACGGCAGCTTCGATAGCAGTCTTCTCTTCAGCGGTCACCTTGTCACCGGCATCAGCCACCATCTTGCGAGTCGAGTGCACCAGCGCATCACCCTGGTTACGGGCAGTGGCCAGCTCTTCGAACTTGCGGTCTTCTTCCGAGTTGGCTTCAGCGTCACGGATCATCTGCTGGATTTCTTCATCCGACAGGCCAGAGTTGGCCTTGATCACGATCGACTGGGTCTTGCCGGTCGCCTTGTCCTTCGCACCTACGTGCAGGATGCCGTTGGCGTCGATGTCGAAGGTCACTTCGATCTGCGGCACGCCACGTGGAGCAGGTGGAATGTCGGCCAGGTCGAACTTGCCCAGCGACTTGTTCTGCGCGGCTTGCTTGCGCTCGCCCTGCAGCACGTGGATGGTCACGGCGCCCTGGTTGTCATCGGCAGTCGAGAACACCTGCGACTTCTTGGTCGGGATGGTGGTGTTTTTCTCGATCAGCGCAGTCATCACGCCACCCATGGTTTCGATACCCAGGGTCAGCGGGCTGACGTCCAGCAGCAGTACGTCCTTCACGTCACCGGCCAGTACAGCGCCCTGGATGGCAGCACCCATGGCAACGGCTTCGTCAGGGTTGACGTCCTTGCGAGCTTCCTTGCCGAAGAAATCGGTCACGGCTTTCTGCACCAGCGGCATACGGGTCTGACCGCCGACCAGGATCACGTCGTTGATCGAACCCACATCGATACCGGCGTCTTTCAGGGCGATACGGCATGGCTCGATGGTGCGCTGAACCAGGTCTTCGACCAGCGACTCCAGCTTGGCGCGGGAGATCTTCACGTTCAGGTGCTTAGGACCGGTGGCATCTGCAGTGATGTACGGCAGGTTGACGTCGGTCTGCTGGCTCGAGGACAGCTCGATCTTGGCCTTCTCGGCAGCTTCCTTCAGGCGCTGCATGGCCAGCGGGTCACCCTTGAGGTTCATGCCGCTTTCTTTCTTGAACTCGTCTACCAGGTAGTCGATCAGGCGGATGTCGAAGTCTTCACCACCCAGGAAGGTGTCACCGTTGGTGGCCAGCACTTCGAACTGGTGCTCGCCGTCGACTTCAGCGATCTCGATCACGGAAACGTCGAAAGTACCACCGCCCAGGTCGTAGACGATCACGGTGTGGTCGCCCTTGGCCTTGTCCATGCCGTAGGCCAGAGCGGCTGCGGTTGGTTCGTTGATGATACGTTTCACGTCCAGGCCCGCGATGCGGCCGGCGTCTTTGGTCGCCTGGCGCTGGCTGTCGTTGAAGTAGGCCGGAACGGTGATGACCGCTTCGGTCACGGCCTCGCCGAGGTAGTCTTCGGCGGTCTTCTTCATTTTCTTGAGGATTTCAGCCGAAATCTGTGGCGGAGCCATTTTCTGGCCGTTCACTTCAACCCAGGCGTCGCTGTTGTCAGCCTTGACGATCTTGTAAGGGACCATCTGGATGTCTTTCTGCACAACTTCTTCGTCGAAGCGACGACCGATCAGACGCTTTACCGCGTACAGGGTGTTGTGCGGGTTGGTCACAGCCTGGCGCTTGGCCGACTGACCTACCAGGATCTCGCCATCGTTGGCGTACGCGATGATCGACGGCGTGGTACGCGCGCCTTCGGCGTTTTCGATAACTTTTACGTTGCCGTTTTCAAGAATGGAGACGCACGAGTTGGTGGTCCCCAAGTCGATACCGATAATCTTGCCCATGTTAACTCTCCCGAAACTTTGGATTTGGATGCCGCAGCTGTCTTGGCAAACTGCGGTAGCACTTAAACGCTTGACTGATAAATGGGGGCTCTACAGCCGATTTCAAGCCTTCTCGTCAATCGAAGGCGAAACCGGTGCCGGGGCCTTGCTGACCACGACCATGGCCGGGCGCAGCAGGCGACCATTGAGCTGGTAACCCTTCTGGAACACCTTCAGAACACTGTTGGGCTCGACGTCCGCGCTTTCCTGCATGGCCATGGCCTGATGCTGCTCGGCATTGAAAGGCTCGCCGTGCGGGTCGATCGCTTCCAACTGATAGCGCTTGAGGGTGTCGTGGAACATCTTCAGGGTCAGCTCGATGCCTTCACGCATCGGACGGATGCTCTCGTCATCCGGATTGGACAACTCCAGCCCCCGCTCCAGGCTGTCGATGACCGGCAACAGGTCGCCCGCAAACTTCTCCAGGGCGAACTTGTGAGCCTTTTCCACATCCTGCTCGGCGCGGCGGCGGACGTTCTGCAGATCAGCCGCAACACGCAAAGCCTGGTCCTGCGCAGTAGCCAGTTGCTCTTCGAGCACTTGTACACGTGCCGCCAGATCTTCACCCGACGCCTCGGGGGCCTGGTTGGTGTCAGGGTTTTGCGTATCCAGGGTCTGTTCGTCAGCCATGAAACTCTCCTTTCAATATCGTCTGCGGGCCAAGCCCACTCTTCTGCCCAGCTATATGGGGACGTATTTTCAGGGTTCAAGCCCAAGCCCCGGGTAAAAGTCGCCCGCCCCTGACGAACAGCCCACGCTCACATTCCCGAACGCACTAACCAGCCCCATCCATCAAGCGAATCGAGCTAAAGGAAGGCATTGTCAGCCCGAAACAAAACACTGTATAAATAACCAGACATCTAGTTTGGGAGCGGCCTTAATGCTGGTGCACCTGTCCGTACACAATTACGCCATCGTCGAACACCTGGACCTCGAGCTGGACCGCGGGATGAGCGTCATCACAGGCGAGACCGGTGCCGGCAAGTCGATCATGCTCGACGCACTCGGCCTGACCCTGGGTGATCGCGCCGACAGCGGCGTGGTACGACCCGGGGCAGACAAGGCCGATATCCTTGCCACCTTCGACCTTGCGGACATCCCCGAGGCCCGCACCTGGCTGGCGGAGCGAGACCTGGACAGCGACGGCCCCTGCATCCTGCGCCGGGTGATCACTGCCGAAGGTCGCTCCCGTGGCTATATCAATGGCACCCCCTGCCCGCTTGGCGATCTCAAGGCACTGGGCGAGCTCCTCATCGACATCCATAGCCAGCATGAGCATCAATCCCTGCTCAAGACCGATACCCACCGCCGCCTCCTGGACGAATACGCCGGCGCCACCGACCTGGCCCGCCAGGTGCAGCTCGCCGCACAGCGCTGGCGCCAAACCCGCCAGGAACTGGAACGGCTATCCAACTCCGGGGACGAACAGCGAGCTCGCCACCAACTGCTCAGCTATCAACTGGAAGAACTGGAAAACCTTGGCCTCGGCGAGAGCGAACTTGAGGACCTGGAGCAGGAACACAAGAACCTGACCAATGCCGAAAGCCTGCTGGGTATCTGCCGACAAGTGGTAGAACAATGCAGCGAGAGTGATTCCGGCAATGTCCTCAACGCCCTGACCGTCAGCCTCAACCGCCTTTCCAGTATCGGTAGTTCTTCAGGCTCCCTCGCGGAGGCCACCAACCTGCTGGCAAGCGCACAGATCCAGGTTGAAGAGGCCGTGGGCGAACTGAACCGTTTCGTCGACAACTTCGATGCCGACCCAGCACGCCTGCAACAGCTGGAGGAGCGCCTCGACGCCATCTACACCCTTGCCCGCAAGCACCGCATCCAGCCTTTCGAGTTAGCCGCGATGCAGCAAACCCTGCTCGAGGAAATAGAGACCCTGGATGCCAACGACGAATCCATCGAGCGCCTGGGCGAAGAGCTGCAGTCCTTCGCTCGCCACTACCACGAAAAAGCCCTGGAACTAAGCCAGCTGCGCCAACAGGCCGCAACCGGGCTAGCCAGTGCGGTGGAGCTGGAAATCCAGCGCCTGGGCATGCCCGGGGGGCGCTTCACCATTGAACTGCGCCCCAACACCAGCGACGAACTGCTACCCCATGGCCTGGAGCAGGTCGAGCTACTGGTCAGCGCCAACCCCGGACAACCACTCAAGGCCTTGGCCAAGGTAGCCTCGGGTGGCGAGCTGTCACGCATCAGCCTGGCGATCCAGGTCATTACCGCCCAGACATCGCGGGTTCCAACCCTGGTGTTCGACGAAGTTGACGTAGGGATCGGTGGCCCGACCGCCGAGATCGTCGGCCAGCTCTTGCGCCGCCTTGGCGAGCGCGGCCAAGTACTGACCGTTACCCACTTGCCACAAGTGGCAGCCCAAGGACACCAGCACCTGTTCGTACACAAGGTACGTGGCAGCGACGCGACCCACACCGCTGTATCCAAGCTGCACAAGAACGAGAGGGTCGAGGAAATTGCCCGGATGCTGGGAGGCATCGACCTGACCAAGGAATCCCTGGCTCACGCCAGGAAAATGGTGGTAACCACCAAAGCCTGATACCTGGACCTCTCCTATATATAGAAAGCTCCAGAAAACACGAAGGCGACCCTAGGGTCGCCTTCGATCGTTTCACGACCATGAAGGTCGCGTAAGGGCTTACTTCTTCTTGCGCACGTACAGCACAAGATTGTGATCCACCAATTCAAAACCGTGCTTTTCGACAATCGCCTTCTGAAGCTTTTCGATTTCCTCGTCGAAGAACTCGATCACTTCACCAGACTCCACGTTGACCATATGGTCGTGGTGGCCGCCGTCAGCCAGCTCGAATACAGCATGACCGCCATCGAAGTTATGGCGCACCACCAGTCCGGCGGCTTCGAATTGAGTCAGTACACGGTAGACCGTGGCCAACCCGACATCTTCACCAGCCTCCATCAGCGCCTTGTAGACATCTTCAGCGCTCATGTGCCGCTGCTCGGTGGAGTCGAGCATTTGTAGAATTTTGACCCGTGGCAGAGTCACTTTAAGGCCGGCTTTACGTAGTTCGCTATTTTCAACCATGGTCAGCTTTCTCGCCGATGCTGCTTCGCAGCTTCTCTTAATGCGGGTATGATCGGGGTTTACGTTGTCCCAGCCAAGATAGTGGAAGTCGCCCACCGATGCAAAACACCAAGCTCTTGCTAACCAGTTTCACCTTCGTGGGACTGCTCGCACTCGCCGGTTGTTCATTCCCCGGGGTTTACAAAATCGACATCCAGCAGGGCAATGTCGTGACGCAGGACATGATAGACCAGTTGCGCCCTGGAATGACCCGACGGCAAGTACGGTTTATCATGGGCAACCCTCTGCTGACCGACACGTTCCATGCCGATCGCTGGGATTATCTCTATAGCCTGCAACCTGGCGGCGGCGAGCGCCAACAGGAACGCGTCAGCCTGATCTTCAACAATAACGATCAGCTGGTCAGCCTCGCTGGCGATTTCATGCCGGGCGTAAGCCGCGACGAAGCCCTGCTGGGCAAGGAAAGCGGCAACACCGTTACCACCCCCGAAAACGCCGAGAAGCCCAAGGCCGAGAAACCGGTCAAGCCAGGCTCCCTGCTGGATCAGATCCAGAAGGATGTGGACGGTGTCGAGACCGTTCCCGTACCTACACCCGAGCCGCTGGACACCTCGCCGCAGTAAAACTGCAGCCCACAAAAAAGCCCGGATCTACCCGGGCTTTTTTATTGCTTGGCGAAACCGGTCACGGCTCTTCGCGCTTACGTGCCTCGGCAGCCTTGGCCGCCCGCATCCGGCGCACTTCCTTGGGGTCCGCCAGCAGCGGACGATAGACCTCGATCCGATCCCCTGCCTGGAGCACGTGCCGTTCAGGGTCGTTGACCTGCCGACCGAAGATCCCGACCGGGCAAGCCATCAGGTCCAAACCGGGAAAATGCTCGCCCAAGGCAGAAGCCAATAATGCCCCTCGCAAGGTCGTACCCTCAGGCACCTGCACCTCGACCAGCAACTGGCGATCGAGCGCGGCATGCACCACTTCGATCCGCATCATCGCCTCAGCCATGCAATTGCTTGGCGCGCTGGCAGAATGCATCCACCAGGGTATTCGCCGCCTGATTGAACAGCGGCCCCAGGGTAGCGCGCACCAGCGGCCCAGCGTAGTCGAACGACAGGTCCAGGCTGATCTTGCAGGCCTTCTCGCCCAGCGGCTTGAATACCCACAGACCGTGCAACTGATTGAACGGCCCCTCCTCCAGATTCATCTCGATGGACTGCCCCGGCACCAGAGCATTACGCGTGACGAAATGCTGGCTCAACCCTCCCTTGGCCACCTCCAGGCTGGCGCGCATATGCTCGGAGCTGCTCTCCAGCACCGTGGACGAAGAGCACCAAGGGAGAAACTCCGGATACCGGGCCACATCGTTGACCAGGTCATAAAGAAACTGCGCCGGATAAGGCAAAAGGGCCGAACGTTGAATATGGGTCGTCATGTGAGCTTCATTTCCACAACTGGGCGGCAAACACCACAAGAATGCCGACGGGCGCCACATAGCGCATCAAAAACAAGGCCAGGGCGAACAACAAGGGACTGCGCAGCGACAACTCATCACGCACTGCCTCACGGCCCATCACCCAACCTGCAAATACCACGAAGCACAAACCGCCTAGGGGCAACATGATCCGCGAGGTGAAGAAGTCGATCACGCCGAAGAAGTCCAGGCCGCCGGCCGCCCCCCATTGGTAGAGGTGGAAAGCGCCGCCATCGTTCACGAAAAACTTGGCCTGTTGCCAGATGTTGAAGGAAAACACTGTTCCCAATCCCACGAACCAGCAACTGAACGCCAACCAGAACGTCACCCAGGCGCGGCGGATTTTAGTCTTCTCCACAAGATAAGCCACCATGGGCTCCAGCAGGGAAATGGCTGAACTCCATGCAGCAATGGCCACCAGGATAAAGAACACTACGCCCATGAGCTGGCCGAACGCCACATTTCCAAAGGCGAATGGCAGGCTGATGAACATCAGCCCCGGCCCTTCACTGGGATTCAGTCCCGCGGCGAAGACGATGGGGAACAGCGCCATCCCGGCCAACAACGAGACAAAGGTGTCCAGCAGCGCCACGCCAACCACCGTTCCGGCCAGGGACGAATGCTTGGGCATGTAGGCGCCGTAGATCATGATCGAGCCAACCCCCACACTGAGGGAAAAGAAGGCATGGCCCATGGCAGGCAACAGGCCATCCAGCAGCCGCTCCAGGCTGAAGTCGAACATGAAGTGCAAACCCTGCATGAAGTGCCCGGTGGTCATGCTGTAGCCCAGCAGCACCAGCAGCATCACGAACAGCAGCGGCATCATGATCCGCAGGCTACGCTCGAGCCCGGCGACCACGCCCTTGGCAATCACCAGCGCCGACAGCAGCATGAACAACGTGTGCCAGAGCGTCAGGCGCCAAGGGTCGGCGGTCACGGAAGCGAAGTAGGCCCCTACCTGCTCCGCCGTGACGCCGCTGAAATCCCCACGCCCCATGTCGATGATGTAGTCCAGCGACCAACCACCCACCACGCTATAGAAGGAAAGGATCAACAAGGCCGTGATCATTCCGGCAAAAGCGCCCCAGGACCACTTAGCCGAATGCCCGGCCTCTTGGGCCAGGACTTTCAGCGCATTCGCCGGACTCTGCCGAGCCCGTCGCCCGATCAATGTCTCGGCCAACATCACCGGCAAGCCGATCAGCGCGATACACGCCAGGAACACCAGGACAAAAGCACCGCCACCATAGACGCCGACCATATAGGGGAATTTCCAGATGCTCCCCAGGCCCACGGCCGAACCAGTTGCAGCGAGTATAAAGACCCAGCGGCTTGCCCAACCGCCATGGACAGAGACCCTGTCTGTCGACATCGTTAACACGCCCAACCGAAAAAAAAGAGCGCGCATTGTCCGGGATTCGATCAACCTGCTCAAGCACGCTGCATCACCGTAGCGGGCGGCCGCGCAACTCCCTATAATGCCGCCCCTATGGCTAAACAGAAGAAACACCCAACAGGGACCATCGCGCAGAATAAAAAGGCGCGTCACGATTACTTCATCGAACACAGGTTCGAGGCTGGACTGGTCCTGGCCGGCTGGGAAGTAAAGAGTCTGCGGGCGGGCAAGGCGCAACTGGTGGACAGTTACGTGCTGCTCAAGGATGGCGAGGCCTGGCTGTTCGGCAGCCATTTCACCCCGCTGACCACCGCCAGCACCCACGTCATCGCCGACCCGACGCGCACGCGCAAGCTGCTGCTCAACCAGCGCGAGCTGGAAAAGCTGTTCGCCGCAGTGCAGCAGAAGGGTTATGCCTGCGTCTGCCTTTCGCTCTACTGGAGCAAGCACCTGGTCAAGTGCGAGATCGCACTGGGCAAGGGCAAGAAGGAATATGACAAGCGGCACACCGAGCGCGAGCGCGATTCCGACCGGGAATTGCAGCGCGCCGTGCGGACCAAGGGCAAGGAAGACTGACCGTCCTGCCCTGAAGCCGTCATCGCCGGTACTGCGGTTTCTGCGCCATCGCTGCAGAAACCGCAGTACCGGCGATTTGCATCAGATGCCCTTGCGCCGTTCGGCCCGGGCCACTCGCTGTACTTCCTGACGCACTTCCTCAAGCACCTCCTGCACATAGAGAATGTGCCGGCTGGAGACCTCACGCGCCTCCTCCGCACGCCCCTCGATAATCGCCAGGTACAGGTCACGGTGCTGGCTGATCAGCATCTCGCGGGTTTCCGTGCGCTGCTTGTACATGCCACCGATATTGGTCACCACGTTGCGCTTGAGCAGATCGAACAGCCCGCGAATGGTGTGCAACAGCACCGCGTTATGGCTGGCCTCGGCAATCGCCAGGTGGAACCGCGCATCCGCCGCCCCCTCCTCGCTGCGGCTGTCGTCATTGGCATGGGCATAGCAATCCTGCAGTTCTTCGAAGGCCTGGGTCAGACGCTCGCGATCCACCGGGGTCGCCCGCAACGCCGCGTAATAGGCGCAGGACGCTTCGAGGGTGTGGCGGAACTCCAATAGATCGCGCTGGGCCTCGGGATTGTTTTCCAGAAGATGCAGCAGTGGGTCGCTGAAGGTCGAGCCCAGGCCTTCCACCACATAATTGCCGCCGCCCTGGCGGCTGATCAGCAACCCCTTGGCGGTCAGCTTCTGGATCGCTTCACGCAGCGATGGCCGTGAAACCCCAAACTGCTCGGCCAGGGCTCGCTCGGCCGGCAAGCGCTCGCCCGCCTTCAAGGTGCCCTCGAGAATCATCGCTTCCAGGCGCTCGACAATATCGTCGGACAAACGGCGCTGGCGTATCTGGTCAAACCCCATCACTCACTCCCCACCCTCCGACCCATCGTCGGGGGGCTCTATTCTGGCCTATTCAGGCCCTGCCCACACCTAGCAGAACACTGCCATTTCCAGCGAACAGATGAGTCGCCCTAACGGCCTGCTACAAAAGTTTTAGGGCGGCAAATTGACACACCGAGCATCGGGCTTTTACCCTAGCCAACAGCGATTGTAAATTGGTCTTACCAATTAACCAAGACGCTAGCAGTGCCTGACCAACAACAATTAGGGGCCACCCCACTATGCAAACCTGGCAACAGCTCTATAGCCCGCTTGGCAGCCTCGGCCTGTCCGCTCTCGCTGCCGTCATCCCGATCGTGTTCTTCTTCCTGGCTCTGGCCGTGTTCCGCCTCAAGGGACATGTCGCCGGGAGCATCACCCTCGCCTTGTCGATCCTGGTGGCGATCTTCGCCTTCCAGATGCCCGCCGACATGGCCTTCGCTGCCGCTGGCTATGGATTTGCCTACGGTCTATGGCCCATCGCCTGGATCATCGTCGCCGCCGTATTCCTCTACAAGCTGACCGTGAAGAGCGGCCAGTTCGAAATCATCCGCAGCTCGGTGCTGTCGATCACCGACGACCAGCGCCTGCAGGTACTGCTGATCGGCTTCTGCTTCGGCGCCTTCCTCGAAGGCGCGGCAGGCTTCGGCGCCCCCGTGGCGATCACTGCCGCCCTGCTGGTGGGCCTGGGCTTCAACCCGCTGTACGCCGCGGGCCTGTGCCTGATCGCCAACACCGCGCCAGTGGCCTTCGGCGCCCTGGGCATCCCGATCATCGTCGCCGGCCAGGTGACCGGTATCGACGCCTTCAAGATCGGCGCCATGACCGGCCGCCAACTGCCCCTGCTGTCGCTGTTCGTGCCGTTCTGGCTGGTGTTCATGATGGACGGCCTGCGCGGCGTCAGGGAGACCTGGCCAGCGGCACTGGTGGCCGGTCTGAGCTTCGCCGTGACCCAATACTTCACCTCGAACTTCATCGGCCCGGAGCTGCCGGACATCACCTCGGCCCTGGCCAGCCTGATCGCCCTGACGCTGTTCCTGAAGATCTGGCAGCCCAAGCGCAGCGCCGGTGCACGCATTCCCGGAGTCAGCGCCGACATCGCCATCACCGCCAGCGCCGGCGGCTTCGGCCAGCCACGCAGGACCCTGGCCTCGCCCTACAGCCTGGGCCAGATCTTCAAGGCCTGGTCGCCCTTCCTGATCCTCACCGTGCTGGTCACCCTCTGGACCCTCAAGCCGTTCAAGGCGATGTTCGCCGCCGGCGGCGCGATGTACGCCTGGGTGTTCAACTTCGCCATCCCGCACCTGGATCAGCTGGTGATCAAGGTGGCGCCGATCGTCACCACGCCCACAGCCATTCCTGCGGTGTTCAAGTTCGACCCGATCTCGGCCACTGGCACCGCGATCTTCTTCTCGGCACTGCTGTCCATGCTGGTACTGAAGATCGACTTTAAAACTGGTCTGACCACTTTAAAGGAAACCTTCTACGAGCTGCGCTGGCCGATCCTGTCCATCGGCATGGTGCTGGCCTTCGCCTTCGTCACCAACTATTCGGGCATGTCTTCGACCATGGCCCTGGTCCTGGCGGCCACCGGCGCGGCCTTCCCGTTCTTCTCGCCGTTCCTGGGTTGGCTGGGGGTATTCCTCACCGGTTCCGATACTTCGTCCAACGCCCTGTTCAGTTCGCTGCAGGCCACCACCGCGCATCAACTGGGGGTCAACGACACCCTGCTGGTGGCGGCCAACACCAGCGGTGGCGTGACCGGCAAGATGATCTCGCCGCAGTCGATCGCCGTGGCCTGCGCCGCCACCGGCCTGGTGGGCAAGGAGTCCGATCTGTTCCGCTTCACCCTCAAGCACAGTCTGTTCTTTGCCACTATCGTCGGTCTGATCACCCTGGCCCAGGCCTACTGGTTCACCGGCATGCTGGTGCACTAGGCAATACTGATGGCGCCGCAAGGAGTCGCGGCGCCAGTCATTCACACCCGGTCTGCAAGGCTGCTGAAAGCTTGCTGGTTTATCTTTCAGCCGCCGCGACAGACGAATAACCGGGACCACCCGGAGACACGCCTGATGAGCGAGCTTTTCTACAACGCCGTGCCCAATGCGACCCGTGTCGCGCCACCCTTGGCCGAGCCCCGGCAGTACCCTGGCGCCAAGCCGGCGCGGGTTTACCTGTTCGGCACTTGCGTGGTCGATCTGTTCTATCCCGAAGCCGGGATGGATGCGATCCACCTGCTGGAGCGCGAAGGCATTCGCGTGGAATACCCACAGGGGCAAAGCTGCTGCGGACAACCGGCCTACACCAGCGGTTACACCGAGCAGGCACGCACCGTGGCACGCGCGCAGCTGGCGCTGTTCGCCGGGGATTATCCGGTGGTGGTGCCCTCGGGCTCCTGCGCCGGGATGATTCGCGAGCACTACGCGGACTTGTTCAAGGACGAGCCCCAGACCCTGGCACAGGTGCAGGCCCTGGCCGCACGCACCTACGAGCTGGCCGAGTTCCTCCTGCATGTGTGCAAGGTGCAACTCAAGGACAGCGGTGAGCCGATCAAGGTGGCCTTGCACACTTCCTGCTCGGCGCGCCGGGAAATGAACACCCACCTGCACGGGCGTGAGCTGCTGTCACAACTGGGCAACGTGGAACGGGTAGAACACAGCCACGAAAGCGAATGCTGTGGCTTTGGCGGGACTTTCAGCGTCCGAATGCCGGATATCTCTGGCGCCATGGTCGCGGACAAGACCCGCGCACTGAAGGACTCCGGCGCGCACCAGGTGGTCAGTGCCGACTGCGGCTGCTTGATGAACATCAACGGCGCCCTGGAGAAACAAAGAGAGGCATTGCGCGGCCAGCACCTGGCGAGCTTCCTCTGGCAGCGTACCGGAGGTGCCCAATGAGCACTCCCGAGCTGATTCCGACCACGACGATGGCGGACGATTTTCGCACCCGGGCCCACCAGGCCCTGGGCGACCAGCAACTGCGAAACAACTTTCGCAGCGCCATGGATTCACTCATGGCCAAGCGTGCGGCATCGTTCAGCGATGCCTTTGAGCGCGAACACCTGCGCGCCCTGGGCAATGCGATTCGCGCCCGGGCGTTGTCCAAGCTGCCCGACCTGCTCGAGCGCCTGGAACAGAACCTGACCCGCAACGGTGTGACAGTGCACTGGGCGGAAACGGTGGACGAGGCCAATGGCATCGTTCTTTCGATCATCCGTGCTCACGAGGCACGGCAAGTGATCAAGGGCAAATCGATGGTCAGCGAGGAAATGGAAATGAACCATGTCCTCGCTGAACAAGGCATTGAATGCCTTGAGTCGGACATGGGCGAGTTCATCGTCCAGCTCGACCACGAGAAGCCTTCACACATCATTATGCCGGCGATCCACAAGAATGCCGGTCAGGTCGCGTCCTTGTTCCACGACAAACTTGGCGTGGAGTACACCAAGGACGTCGACCAACTCATCCAGATCGGTCGCAGGGTCCTGCGGCAGAAATTCTTCGAAGCCGACATCGGCGTCTCCGGCGTCAACTTCGCCGTGGCCGAGACCGGCACCCTGCTGCTGGTGGAAAACGAAGGCAACGGCCGCATGTCCACCACCGTGCCGCCGGTGCACATCGCTGTCACCGGGATCGAGAAAGTGGTCGAGAACCTGCGCGACGTAGTGCCGTTGTTGTCGCTGCTGACCCGCTCGGCCCTGGGCCAGCCGATCACCACCTACGTCAACATGATCTCCGGCCCGCGCAAAGAGCATGAGCTCGACGGCCCCCGGGAAGTGCACCTGGTGCTGCTGGACAACGGCCGCAGCCAGGCGTTTGCCGACAGCGAACTGCGCCAGACCCTGAACTGCATCCGCTGCGGCGCCTGCATGAACCACTGCCCGGTGTACACGAGGGTCGGCGGCCACACCTATGGCGAGGTCTACCCGGGGCCGATCGGCAAGATCATCACTCCGCACATGGTGGGCCTGGCCAAGGTCCCGGATCACCCCAGCGCTTCGTCGCTGTGCGGTGCCTGCGGCGAAGTCTGCCCGGTGAAGATCCCAATCCCGGCGTTGCTGCGGCGCCTGCGCGAAGAGAACGTCAAGGCCCCGGACAGCCCGCACCCGGTGATGCGTGGCCAGGGCAGCAAGTTCTCGCGCAAGGAGCGTTTCATCTGGAACGCCTGGGCGCGGCTGAACAGCTCGCCCACCCTATATCGCCTGTTCACCCTGGCGGCCACCCGGTTGCGGGCGCTGGCCCCGAGCAACGTCGGCCCCTGGACCCAGAACCACAGTGCGCCAAAACCCGCCGCCCGGTCGCTGCACGACCTGGCCCGCGAGCACCTGGCCAAGCAGGAAGATCGCTGATGAGCGCCAAGCACAACATCCTCGCCAAGCTGCGTAACAGCCTGAGCGGCACCACGCCCATTGTGGATAACTTCGACGAGGCGCTGGTCACCGAGCCCTATACCTACACCGCCGAGCAACGCATCCCGCAGTTGCGCAAACAGATGGAAGCGGTGCACACCGAGATCCACCTGAGCCGCGCGGCCGAGTGGCCCGAATTGCTCGCCCGTCTGCTCAAGGAGCGCCAACTGCCCAGCCTGCTGATCGCCCCGGGTACCGCCCATGGCCAGCAGGTGCAGCAGCACTGGGCGGCGCATCCCGAGCTGCCCGAACTCAAGGCCTACGATCGGCCGGTGGAAGAATGGAAGGCCGAGCTGTTCAACGACACCCCAGCCAGCCTCACCGGCACCCTGGGCGCCATCGCCGCCACCGGCAGCCTGATCCTCTGGCCAACCCGCGAGGAACCGCGACTGATGAGCCTGGTACCACCGGTGCATTTCGCCCTGCTCAAGGCCAGCGAGATCCGCGACAACTTCTACCAGGTGCAGCAACAGATGAACTGGGCTTGCGGCATGCCGACCAATGCGCTGCTGGTGTCCGGCCCGTCGAAAACCGCTGATATCGAGCAAGTCCTGGCTTACGGCGCCCACGGCCCGAAAGACCTGGTGGTGCTGATCCTGGAGGACCAATGAGCCTGCCAGCCGCTTTTCTGCGTGATGCCCAGCGCCTGATTCCCCAGGAACGGCGCTTCGATGACCCGCTCTCGACCCTGGCCTTCGGCACCGACGCCAGCTTCTACCGGCTGATCCCCAAGCTGGTGATCCGCGTCGAATCCGAGGACGAAGTGGTCGCCCTGCTGCAACTGGCCCAGCGCGACCGGGTACCGGTGACCTTCCGCGCCGCCGGCACCAGTCTTTCCGGGCAGGCCATCAGCGATTCGGTGCTGATTGTCCTCGGGGATAACTGGAACGCCCGGGAGATCCGCGACCAGGGCGCGCAGATCCGCCTGCAACCCGGGGTCATCGGCGCCCAGGCCAACGCCTGGCTGGCGCCGTTCGGACGCAAGATCGGCCCCGACCCGGCCTCGATCAACGCCTGCAAGATCGGCGGCATCGTCGCCAACAACGCCAGCGGCATGTGCTGCGGCACCGCCCAGAACAGCTATCACACCCTGGCCGGCATCCGCGTGGTCCTGGCCGATGGCACCCGCCTGGACACCGAGGACGCCGCCAGCGTCGCCGCCTTTCGCCACAGCCACGCTGCGCTGCTGCAACGCCTGGCGGAACTGGGCCGCGCCACCCGCGCCAACAGCGAGTTGGCCAGCCGCATCCGCCACAAGTATCGGCTGAAGAACACCACCGGCCTGTCACTCAATGCCCTGGTGGACTTCGACGAGCCGCTGGAGATCCTCAGCCACCTGCTGGTGGGCTCCGAGGGCACTCTGGGCTTCATCAGCGCGGTGACCTACGACACCGTGGTCGACCATCCGCACAAGGCCTCGGCCCTGATCGTCTTCCCCGATGTGGAGACCTGCTGCAACGCGGTGACCGTACTCAAGAGCCAGCCAGTGTCGGCGGTGGAGCTGCTGGACCGCCGCAGCCTGCGCTCGGTGCAGGACAAGCCCGGCATGCCGGCCTTCGTCCAGCAGATCTCGGCCAACGCCTGCGCCCTGCTGATCGAGTCCCGCGCCGCGTCCTCGTCACTGCTGCATGAGCAACTGGCGCAGATCATGGATTCCCTGGCCGCCTTCGCGGTGGAAAAACAGGTGGATTTCAGCGAGGACCCGCAGGAAAACGCCAAGCTCTGGGCGATCCGCAAGGACACCTTCCCGGCCGTCGGCGCAGTGCGCAAGACCGGCACCACAGTGATCATCGAGGACGTAACCTTCCCCGTCGAACAGTTGGCCATCGGCGTCAATCGCCTGATCGAGCTGTTCGACAAGCACCGCTACGACGAGGCGATCCTGTTCGGTCATGCCCTGGAAGGCAACCTGCATTTCGTCTTCACCCAGGGCTTTAACAGCACCGAGGAGGTGGAGCGCTACCAGGCCTTCATGGACGACGTGGCGCAACTGGTGGCCGTGGAGTTCGGTGGTTCGCTCAAGGCCGAGCACGGCACCGGGCGCAACATGGCGCCCTTCGTCGAGCTGGAGTGGGGCAGCGATGCCTACCAGCTGATGTGGCAGCTCAAGCGCCTGCTGGACCCCAACGGTATTCTCAACCCCGACGTAGTGCTCAGCGAAGATCCGCAGATCCACCTCAAGCACCTCAAGCCGCTACCGGCGGCCGACGAGATTGTGGACAAGTGCATCGAGTGCGGCTTCTGCGAGCCGGTGTGCCCGTCCAAAGGGCTGACCCTGAGCCCACGCCAGCGCATCGTCATCTGGCGTGATATCCAGGCCCGCAAGCGTGCCGGCATCGATACCAGGGAGCTGGAGGCGGCCTACCAGTACCAGGGCGTCGACACCTGCGCCGCCACCGGCCTGTGCGCCCAGCGTTGCCCGGTGGGCATCAACACTGGCGAGCTGGTGAAGAAACTGCGCAGCGAGCACGCCACTCATAACGGCACCGCCGACTGGCTCAGCACCCACTTCGCCAGCACCTTGCAAGGCGCTCGCTTTACGTTGCATGTGGCCAATGGCGCACGCCTGCTGCTGGGGGCACCGCGCCTGGGCAAGCTGTCGGCGGGCCTGACCCGGCTGTCCAAAGGGCGGGTGCCACAATGGACCAACGCCATGCCTCAGCCGGAGAAAGCCATTCGCTTCAGCCCGGCCGTGCCGGACTCACGCCCAAAGGTGGTGTACCTGGCGGCCTGCGTGTCGCGGGTGATGGGGCCGGCGGCGGGCGACAAGGAGCAAGGTTCGCTGTACGAGAAGACCCGCGGCCTGCTGGAGAAAGCCGGCTACCAGGTGGTGCTGCCGGACAACCTGGACAACCTCTGCTGTGGCCAGCCGTTCGCCTCCAAGGGGTATGCGACCCAGGCCGAGGACAAGCGCCAGGAACTGATCGGCGCCCTGCTCCACGCCAGCCGTGGCGGCCTCGACCCCATCTACTGCGATACCAGCCCCTGCACCCTGCGCCTGGTGCAGGACCTGGGCGACGTGCGCCTGGACCTCTATGACCCGGTGCGCTTCATCCGCACCCACCTGCTGGATCGCCTGGAGTTCACCCCCCAGGAAGCGCCAATCGCCGTGCACGTCACCTGCAGCACCCAGCACCTGGGGGAAAGCCAGGCGCTGATCGAACTGGCCCGGCGTTGCAGCAACAATGTGGTGATCCCCGAAGGCATCCACTGCTGCGGTTTCGCCGGCGACAAGGGCTTCACCACCCCGGAGCTCAATGCCCACTCGCTGCGCAGCCTCAAGGACGCGGTGCAGTACTGCAGCGAAGGCATCTCCACCAGCCGCACCTGTGAAATCGGCCTCAGCCAGCATGGCGGGATCGACTACCACGGGCTGGTGTACCTGGTGGACCGGGTCACTCGCGCCAAGTCCGCTTGAGGCCAAGGGTGCCCGGCAACGGGCGCCCGCGCCGGCCTTTTCGTACAAAAAGAGAACCCCGGCCCACGGGCGCAGTCCATTCTCCAGGCCCACGATAAAAGTGGGCCTCCCCCCTGTGATCCAAGGAGACGACCATGAAGCGCTCTGCACTGGCTGGACTGTTCATCACTGCTGCAATGTTGGCCTCACCGGCGTTCGCCGCCGGGCAAGAAGACCTGTGCCAGATCAACCTGCAAAAGATTCGCGACGCCAAGGTCAGCACCGAAGCCATGAGCTCGGACCTTAGCAGCGACATCGACTCCAAGGTCCAGCAAGCCACCGCCGAACAGGCCAAGGGCACCGAGCAGGGCACCAAGAACTGTATCTCCCTGACCACCCAGGCGATCCAGATGTTGCAGAACAACACCAAGGGCGATCAGTAGCCCACCACCAAGGCCAACCTTCGGGTTGGCCTTCTGGCGACGATTAGCGTAGAATCCGCCAACCTGTTGTCGATGCATGACAGGCTCGGGGCCGTTTTGGATTCGACGCCGGTTGCGAAACTTTAGGTGCATGCCGAGTTGGTAACAGAACTCGTAAATCCACTGTTGCAACTTCCTATAGTTGCCAATGACGAAACCTACGGGGATTACGCTCTCGCTGCGTAAGCGGCGCTAGCCCTTCCCCCCTGGTACCTTCGGGTCCAGCAATCATCAGGGGATGTCTGTAAACCCAAAATGATTGTCATATAGAACAGAATCGCCGTGCAGTACGTTGTGGACGAAGCGGCTAAAACTTACACAACTCGCCCAAAGCACCCTGCCCGTCGGGTCGCTGAGGGTTAACTCAATAGACACGGCTAAGCATGTAGGACCGACAGCGGAGTACTGGCGGACGGGGGTTCAAATCCCCCCGGCTCCACCATTTCATCATCTAAAGACGTCCACGGACGTCTTTTTTTGTGCCTGGAATCCAGTAAATACGAGGCATCCAGCGCTTTTTCGGTCTTTTGAGAGTTTTTGAGTTCCAGCCATTCGGGTATTCCAGACGGTATTCCAGTCCGTCCGGTGCTAATCTTTGGAATACCGAATTAGTGCCTGAGGACAATCTCATGCCAGCTCAAAACCTCCGCCTCTCCGATCGACAGCTCAAGGGAGTCAAACCGGCGTCCAAGGATTACGTCCTCACAGACGGTGACGGTTTGCAGCTCCGCGTACGCAGCAACGGCTCGTTGCTGTGGAATTTTAACTACCGCGAACCAGTGACCAAAAAGCGCATCAACATCGGCTTCGGGACCTACCCCGAACTGTCGTTGGCGAACGCACGAAAGATGGCAGTCGATGCGCGGGAGCTGCTCGCCCAGGGCATCGATCCGAAGGTGCAGCGTAATACGCTGAATGAAGCCAAGCGCGCAGAAACGGAACACACCTTCGAGAACGTGGCCACCGCTTGGTTCGAACTCAAGAAGGACTCGGTCACCCCTGCCTACGCCGAGGACATTTGGCGGTCGCTCACGCTGCACGTGTTCCCCGATTTGAAGACGACACCACTCACGAAAATCACGGCGCCGATGGTGATCGCATTGCTTCGTCCAATCGAAGCGAAAGGCAGCCTGGAGACTGTCAAACGTCTTAGCCAACGGCTAAACGAGATCATGACCTACGGCGTCAACTCCGGCCTGATCTTCGCAAACCCTCTCACCGGTATAAGGGCGGTGTTCAAAAAGCCCAAGAAAGAAAACATGGCAGCGCTACCGCCCGAAGAGCTCCCCGAGCTCATGCTGGAGATCGCTAACGCCAGCATCAAACGCACAACCCGTTGCCTCATCGAATGGCAGTTGCACACGATGACTCGCCCCGCCGAGGCGGCGACTACTCGCTGGGCAGACATCGACTTTGAAAGGCGTGTCTGGACTATCCCACCGGAGCGGATGAAAAAGCGCCGCCCTCACAGCATTCCGTTGAGTGATCACGCTGTCGCTCTGTTGGAGTCACTGAAAACTCACAGCGGCCATCGCGAATTCGTATTCCCGGCAGACAGAAATCCACGTACCCACGCCAATAGCCAAACCGCCAACATGGCGTTGAAGCGCATGGGGTTCCAGGATCGGTTGGTCAGCCACGGCATGCGCTCGATGGCCAGCACCATCTTAAATGAGCATGGCTGGGACCCGGAGCTGATTGAGGTTGCACTGGCGCATGTCGACAAGGATGAGGTGCGGAGCGCCTACAACCGAGCCGACTACATTGAGCGCCGACGCCCGATGATGGCCTGGTGGAGCGAGTACATCCAAAACGCCGCCACCGGCAGCCTGCTCGCCTCAGCATATGGCCAAGCCAGAGACAGGAACGTGGTGCCGATCCGCTAGCGCTGTACAGGCGCGGTAACGGTGGCGACAGCAACTGAGCGCTCAGGAATCAGGGAAAGCAGCCTCGTTTATCCGCTTGTCAGCGCGGGTCCATCCAAACAGGGCTGCAAAGCCGCCCTGTTTGGATGGACCTTACTTTGAAGAGCTAAAAGCCACGACGTTGTCCAGGATTTACCACGGAATTCCACCGGTGGATAACTGCTCTTGAAGTCCAAAGTGGCGCTGAATTTCGAACCTTGACCAGATTTTTCCACAGGCGTAGAACTGGCCGTGCAACCGCTGTCGATGACAGCAACCCAGGTGGTCCGAACCTTGAAGGCCACGCCGCTCCTGCGGTGGTTCTCCCCCCAAATGGCGATTCGCGTCCGGCAGCTCGCCCGGTCACCTCCCCGGTGATGGATGCCTACTTCAGATCATGGCCCTCGTGCGCCAGACGACACTTCCTACTTCGCTGCCCTGCAGCAACCTATCCGCTTGGCCGAATCTTGCGCCAACCTGTGCCCGTCTCTTTCTTCTGGAAAGAGACGGGCACTTCCACCACTGCTGCAGCCCTGATCGCACATGGCTTTGCGGCATTCCTCCTCGTGACAATCGGCGTGACAAACGCCGATGTCACCAGCAACAGCGATGTAGATGATGGTGCCGCAGACCAAGGAATGGACTGCACCTGACTGACAGTCAGGCATGCCCCGGTCATCGCATTGCTGCTTGCACCTGGCTCAGGATCTCGCGGCACTGGTCTCGTTAGCCAATGCAGCCTCCACCCGCCCACCGGTAACGGTGCTCAGGAGGCCAGATCATGAGATGCCCTTGCTCCTGGTCGTAAGGAGCCGCCAGTCCCGCGTTAGAGGACATCCCCACAGGTCGCAGGGGCCTTGATCCCTGATAACACTCAGCATTCTTGGCGGGATGACGTGGGGCGAGGGTTGGAGATCGGATGATGAGGTGACTGACATGGCATTGGTAGGTAGACGCGATGGCCGCAATTTCGGTTACGGCAGGCAGTTGAGCTATGCGGGTCAGCAGGCGCTGAAAGATATGTTCGGTGGTGGCCATTACGGCACGGTCAAGGCGCACAGCGATCGGTGGCGGGCATTCGTGAAGTGGTGCCGGTCTGAAGCGGGACCCGGGGTCAACGATGCGCGGCAGATTGACCGCGAGGTGTTGTCGAACTATGCCGCATACCTTCGCGGCCTCGTTGAGCACAGCGACCTAGCAATCAGCACTGCCCAAAACCGGCTATCCAGCGTTAACCGAACCATGGCAGCGCTTCGCGGTGATCAATATGTAAAATTGCCAAGTCCGAGCAAGGCCTTGGGTATGCAGCGCACCGGGGTACGTCAATCGGCGCCGCAAGGCCAAGACCGCGAACAGGTACAGCAGATCGTCGAGATGCTTTGTAGCCGTGGTCAGATGCGAGCAGCAGCGATAGTTCAGTTGACGCGAGCCACGGGGATGCGTTTGCGCGAGGCCATCCTGGCTGACCTGCCACGGCTGAGCCGTGAAGCCGCGCTCTACGGCAAAATCAATATTCAGGATGGCACAAAAGGCGGCCGCGCCGGTGCATCTGCCCCCCGCTGGATTAAGGTGGATGACCATATTCGTGGCGCACTTAGATTTGCATTGCAAGTATCCCCCACGGATAGCCGCAACCTGATTGCTCCAAACGAGAGCTATCTGAACGTTCTGCAGGAAATAGCACAGCCAGCGAGAGAGGTCCTGAAAGCACACGACCTCAAAGGCTTTCACGAACTTCGGGCGGCGTTTGCATGTGAGCGCTATGAACAGATCACACATCACCGTGCGCCTGTAAATGGTGGTCAGTGCTACGCCATAGACCGGCGCCTAGATCTTGAGGCTCGCATGCAGATCAGCGATGAGCTGGGGCATGGACGGATTGAAGTGGTCGCTGCCTACATAGGGGGGAGGGTATGACTAAGGCGTTTGATATGGAGTTGTTCTTGAGTGCCGTGCTGACAGGGTCGCATGCGACGCGGCACCGGCATTTGCGGCAGGCGAGAATCATCCAATCTGAAATCGCAAAACGCTGGCAGCGATCAACTCCTTGGGCCTGGCAGCGAAAGCATTTGGTTTGGTTTCTTGAACACTTCCTCACCGGCCGCAGTGAAGCAACACAGTATTACTATTTGCTTACTGTCCAACTGCTCGCACGACGCCTGGAAAGGCCATGGGTTTTTAAGCGTTGAGTGGAGCTCCCGTTCCTACCCATCGGTAATCGCCACCGCCTCGGAAAATCATGGCGTCGACGCGCCTATAAGCAATCTCCTCAGTGCTGAGGAAATCATGACTTTTAAAGGTCAGCCCGATTATGCGCAAGTCGCGCCGCATACAAGCGTAACATCTCGCCCTCGACCAGAAGCTGGTCACGCTGGACCGACGGCATACGATTATACACGCACCCCGCTTCGTCTGGCATTATGCCTTTATAGCGCCACCACTCTCGGGATGGCTGGTGACGAACTCAAGGGATGGAACATGGCAGAGAACAGCAACTTCGCCTTTTTCAAAGAACACGATCCGGTTTTTTTCCAACTTGCCAATGCGGCCGAGCGAGTATTTTCCAGCGACCCCAACACGACGCTGATCAAACTGCGCCAGTTGGGCGAAGCGCTCGCCCAGGATCTGGCGGTAAGAGCAGGCATTGAGTTCGACGCCACTACTTCCCAAGCTGATCTGCTGTTCCGCCTGAGTCGTGAAATCCAGCTCGACGGTAACATCCGTAACCTATTCCATACGCTGCGCATCGAAGGCAATAAGGCTACCCATGAATTCCGCACCCAGCATCGTGAGGCACTGGACGGGCTGAGGGTCGCCCGCGCCTTGGCGATCTGGTATCACCAGTCATTTGGCACGGGCGGCAACACCTTTAAGCCTGGGCCTTTCATGGTTCCGGTCGATCCGAGTGAGCCTCTACGTGAGCTGCAGGGGCAGATCGAAAAACTTCGCGCAGAGCTGGGCGACAGTCGCCAGCAATTGGAGAACAACCACCAATTAGCCGAGCTACTGGCGCAAGAAAAGCATGAGCAAGCCAGTCTTGTTGGGCAGATGAACGAGGAAGCCCGCGTCTACGAGCAGATTGCCCTTGAACGCGAGGCAGAACTATCGAAGGCCCGAGTCGATTTCGAGGCGCGGCTGAAAGTGCTGCAACAACAGCTTGAAGATCAGCCGCAAGCTGCCCAGCAGGTCACGCGTAAAACTCAGCAGGCAAGCAGCCAGTTCGACCTCAATGAAGACCTCACCCGTATTCTCATCGATCAACAGTTGAACGATGCCGGCTGGGAAGCCGATTCGCTCGATCTTACCTACAGCAAGGGCGCTCGGCCCGAAAAGGGCAAGAACAAGGCCATCGCCGAATGGCCAACCAGCAAGCCGAAAGAAAACGCTGATTACGTGCTGTTCGCCGGCCTAATCCCAGTCGCCATCGTCGAAGCTAAGCGCAAGCGTGTCAACATAGCGGACCGCATTCCCCAAGCCGAGCGCTATTCACGCCAACTGATCGTTACTGACAATCTGCAACCGGCCGGGCAGAACACGGGCTGGGCGGATGGCCAGGGCGGCCACTTCAAAGTCCCGTTTGCCTTTGCCTGCAATGGCCGGCCCTTCATTAAGCAGCTCGCTGAGCTGTCTGGCATCTGGTTTCGTGACTTGCGCAGTCCGGCCAACCTGCGCCGGCCGCTGCAGGACTTCCACACGCCGGGCGGTCTACTCGACCTACTCAAACGCAGCCGTGAGGACGCCGAGGCGAAACTACAGCAGGAAGGCTTCGCCTACCTCAAGCTGCGCGACTATCAGGAAAACGCCATCCGCGCCGTCGAGCAGGCGCTGGCCGCCAATCGCCGCCAATGCCTGCTGGCCATGGCCACAGGGACAGGCAAAACGCGTACGATCATTGGCTTGATGTACCGCCTGCTGAAGGCAGAGCGCTTTCGCCGTATTCTTTTCCTGGTTGATCGCAGCGCACTGGGGGAACAAGCCATTGAAGCCTTCAACGAGGCGACGCTGGAACAGAACCACACACTGTCGCAAATTTACGACGTCAAAGAACTCGGTGACATGGCTGCCGAAGCAGAAACACGAGTTCAGGTCGCTACCGTACAGGCCATGGTCAAGCGCATCTTCCAGTCGGATACTCCGCCGCCCATCGATGCCTTCGATTGCATCATCGTCGACGAAGCCCACCGCGGTTACACCCTCGACCAGGAAATGACTGAAGGCGAACTGGCGGTGCGCGACTTCAACCAGTACCTGTCGCAGTATCGGCGCGTCCTTGATTACTTTGACGCCTGCCGCATCGGCCTCACAGCCACGCCAGCCAAGCACACCAGCGAGGTCTTCGGTGCCCCGATATTCACCTATAGCTACCGTGAGGCCGTAGCTGACGACTGGCTGATCGATCATGAACCGCCAATCCGCTACAAGACCCTGCTGAGCGATAATGGCATCCACTTTGGCAAGGGCGAGAGCGTCAGCGTCATCGATACGAGCACCGGCGAGGTGGATGTCGCCGAACTCGAGGACGAACTCGACTTCGAAATCGAGTCTTTCAATCGCCGCGTGATTACGCCCGGTTTCGACAAGGTCATCTGCGAGCAACTGGCACAAGAGCTCGACCCGTTGGGCGACGAAAAAACAATGATCTTCTGCGTCAATCAGGCCCATGCCGAGCGGGTGAAAAACCTCTTGGACGAAGCGTTCAAAGACGTTCACGACGAGGATTACAACCAAGCGGCGGTACAAATCATCACTGGGCAGAGTGACAAGGTTAAACAACTGATCCGCCAGTACAAGAACGAGCGCTACCCCAGCATCGCCATCACGGTCGACCTGCTGACTACTGGTATCGACGTGCCGCGCATCTGCCACTTGGTGTTCATGCGCCGGGTGCGTTCGCGCATCCTCTACGAACAGATGAAGGGCCGCGCGACTCGTCGCTGCGATGATATTGGCAAGACAGTCTTCAAGATCTACGATCCCGTTGATCTGTACGCCGCCCTCGAACCAGTAGATACAATGAAGCCGCTGGTGAAGGATCCGAGCATCAGCCTCGAACAACTGGTCAGCGAGCTAAGCAACCCAGCCAGCCTCGATGCTCCTGGTAACCAGCCAGACACTAGTCATGCCCACGACGTCCTGGACCAGCTCAGCCAGCGGATCATGCGTATTCTGCGCAAGGCCAGCCATAAGGCCGAGCAAAAGCCAACCCTAAAGGCCAAGCTCGCCGAACTGGAGAACACCTGGGGCATAGCCCCGGACAAACTGCATCAGCACCTGCACCAGCTCGGTCCACAGCAAGCTGCGCAGTTCATCCAACAGCATGTCCAACTGCTCAATCAGCTCGCCACGGTTAATGCTTTGCTGGGATCGCTGAATTATCCAGTGATCTCCACCCATTCGGACGAATTGATGGTCCGTGAACAAAGCTACGGAGATTACCACAGGCCTGCCGACTATCTGGAAAGCTTCAACGACTTCATCAAGAACCAGTTGAACCAGTCGGTGGCCCTAGGCGTAGTGGTCAACCGTCCGCAAGACCTGACCCGTGAGCAATTGCGCGAGGTGCGCTTGCTGCTTGATGGTCATGGCTACAGCGAGGTGAACCTGCAAAGCGCCTGGCGCAATCAAACCAACCAGGAGATCGCTGCCAGCATCGTCGGATTCATCCGCCGCGCCGCCCTCGGCGAGGCCCTGCTGCCATTCGAGCAACGCGTAACCAAGGCAATGGAAACGATTTACACCTTGCAGTCTTGGACCCAAGTCCAGCGCAAGTGGCTGGATCGCTTGGCCAAGCAGTTAGTACATGAGGTTGTAATCGACGAGAAGCAGATTGGCGAAGCGTTCCAGAATGATGGCGGCAGCACGCGGCTGAATAAAATGCTCGGCGGCAACTTGACCGTGGTGCTGGATGCCCTGAATGACAATCTGTGGGCACAGACCGGATAAGTCCGCTCACAAACGCTGGGGTTAGCCACCTACTCGTTCATGAGGGATAATGCCCGGCCACTCGACTTATCGACCGCACAGCTAGAGAAGCTTAATGACCCTTGCAGAGCTTCACCAGATCCTTGCCTGTGGTGAGGACAGCCGCCATCAATTCAAGCGAGATTTCAACAATATCGATGCCTTGGCAGCCGAGTTGGTGGCGTTCGCCAATACGTCTGGTGGCCATCTGCTGATTGGCGTAGACGATGGCGGTACCGTAAGCGGGTTGAGTAGTGCCGACGTGGCGCGGCTCAATCAGCTCCTCTCCAATGCGGCTTCGCAGAACGTCCGCCCGGCGATTAATCCGCGGTCCAGCAACATTCAGACCGAACACGGGCTGGTCATGGTGGTGACAGTCGAACAAGGGCTGAATAAACCCTATGTCGACAACCAGGGTCGCATCTGGGTAAAGAACGGCGCCGACAAGCGTCGGGTCACGGCTCGTGAAGAACTGCAGCGTTTGTTCCAGCAGGCCGGGCTGGTGTGTGCTGATGCAGTACCGGTCGCGGGCAGCAGCGTAGCGGATATAGATGCCAAGGCGCTCGGCGAGTACTTTCAAAGACGCTTTCGGCAGAGCCCCGAACAGACAGGTTTGGAAACCATCCGCATCCTGGAAAATCTTGGCCTCGCCAGTGGCGACACACCCAATTTGGCCGGTTTGCTGCTCTTCGGCCAGGCGCCACAACGTCTGTGCCCGGCGTTCGATGTCAAGGCCGTGGCGTTTCCGGGCACGGTTCTGCATGACCGCCACTATCTAGACAGCGAAGATATCGACGGTAATCTGCAGGAACAGTACCGACGCAGCCTTGCCTTCATAAAGCGCAACCTACACCACGTGCAGCGCCAGCAGGGCTTCAATACCCTCGGCCAACTGGAAGTGCCGGAGGAGGTATTTGAAGAACTGCTGGTCAATGCCCTGATCCACCGCGACTACTTTGTCAGCGCCTCCATTCGGATCATGATCTTCGCCGATCGCATCGAACTGATCAGCCCCGGGCACCTGCCTGACGTGCTCGATACCGAGAAAATTCGATTTGGCCTGTCCAACCGTCGTAACCCGACGCTCACCTCCCATGCTGTGCACATTCTCCCCTATCGCGGTTTGGGAACCGGCATCCCGCGCGCTATCGATGCTTGGCCAATGATCCGGCTGGAGGACGACCGGCAGAGTAATCAGTTCAAGGTGGTGATTCAGCGCGCCGTTGAAAAAGGGCCTCTTTCGGGCCCAAGTGGGGACCAAGTAGGGACTAAGTCGGGACCAAGTAGGGACCAAGTAGGGACTGAGTCCGCTGTCGAAGAAGAACAAGCCGAAACTCGCCTGTCTTTGCAGCAAGAGCAGATAACGCTGCTGTGCAAGATGACGGGCGATCACACTGCGCCAGAGCTAATGACCTTCGTCGGGCGCAGCAACCGTAGCAAGTTCCGCGAGCAGGTTTTGGCCCCACTACTGGCGCTTGGCGTGGTCGAGATGACCATTCCAGACAAGCCCAACAGCAGCAAGCAACGCTATCGCCTGACTGCGGCCGGCCGAGCGCTAAAGGCCGAACAACGCTCCTCAGACGACTGAGCCCAGACAACCATTTCTTTGCGCCAGCGCGATCTGGCGCTTTACACACTTCGCCACAGGTACCCCATGACCAACTCCGATATTGTCCAGAAACTCTGGAACCTCTGCGACGTTCTGCGCGACGATGGCATCAACTACAGCGACTACGTCACCGAGCTCGTGCTGCTGCTGTTCATCAAGATGGAATTCGAACAGGTGCAGAACAACGACAGCTTCGGCCATAAGCTGCCCGAAGGCGCGCGCTGGCCAGACCTGGCTGGCAAGTCCGGCGTTAACCTGCTCGATCACTACCGGCAGATGCTGCTGGACCTTGGCAAAAACCCTGACCCTCTGATCGCCGCCATCTATGCCGACGCTCAGACTCGCCTCAAGGAACCGCGCCACCTCGAGCAGTTGATCAAGAGCCTCGACGGCATCGACTGGTTCAGCGCCCGCCAAGACGGCCTCGGCGATCTTTATGAAGGTCTGCTGGAAAAGAACGCCAGCGAGACCAAGTCCGGCGCCGGCCAGTACTTCACCCCGCGCCCGCTGATCGACAGCATCATCCGCTGCATCAAGCCGCAGCCAGGCGAGACCATACAAGACCCGGCCGCCGGTACTGCGGGATTTTTGATCGCTGCTGACGCCTATATCAAAAGTCAAACCGACGATTACTACGACCTCGATGCCAAAGCCCAGGCATTCCAGCGCAATCGCGCCTTTGTTGGCGTAGAACTGGTGCCCGGCACTCGCCGTCTGGCACTAATGAACACACTGCTGCATGGCATGGAAGGCGACGAAGAAGGCGTGGTGCACCTGGGCAACGCCCTAGGTCAGACCGGGGCCAACTTACCCAAGGTCGACCTCATCCTCTCCAACCCACCGTTCGGCACTGCCAAGGGTGGCGGTGGCCCGACTCGTGATGACCTCACCTACCGCACCAGTAACAAGCAGTTGGCCTTTCTCCAACACATCTACCGTGGCCTCAAGCCGGGCGGCCGCGCCGCCGTGGTGCTGCCGGACAACGTGCTGTTCGAAGCCGGCGTCGGCACCGATGTACGCCGCGATCTGATGGACAAGTGCAACCTGCACACCATTCTGCGCCTGCCGACGGGGATCTTTTATGCTCAAGGCGTGAAGACCAATGTGCTGTTTTTCCAGAAAGGCACGATTGAGAACCCACGTCAGGAGCAAGGCTGTACGCAGCGTGTGTGGGTTTACGATTTGCGCAGCAACATGCCAAATTTTGGTAAGCGTACGCCTTTTGGAGCGGCGCATCTCAAGCCTTTCGAAGAAGCGTATGGGGCGGATGCCAATGGCAATACCCCGCGTGCGGAGAATATCGAGGGGATTGGTGAGCTGAGTCGCTTTCGGGTGTTTACGCGCGATTTCATTGAGCAGCGTGGAGATTCGCTGGATATCAGCTGGTTGAAGGATAGAGACAGTCTGGATGCAAATGACTTGCCGGCGCCGGAGGTGTTGGCGGGTGAGGCCATGGCTGAGCTGACTGAGGCGCTGCATGAGTTGGAGGAGCTGATGAGGGCGATGGGTGCTGGGGATGAAGTGGCGGTGCAGAAGCAGTTGATGGCCGAGGTGATGGGATTGGTGGTGGCTGAGGAAACTAGCGCGGAGTTCAAATCGTGAGCTGGCAATCTCCGCAAACTTGGAAAACAGCAACACTTGCAGATATTTGCTATAGGATTGTTGACGGCTCTCATAACCCGCCTACCGGTCAGCCATCGGGAAAGCCGATGTTAAGCGCTAAGAATATTCAGAATGGAAAAATACATTTTGATGGATTGCGCTTATTGAGCACTGACGACTTTGAACTTGAAAACAATAGGACCAATATTTCTGCAGGGGATGTCTTGCTTACTATTGTTGGAGCCATTGGCCGCACCGCTGTAGTTCCAGCGACGGCACCTGAGTTCACACTGCAACGTAGCGTTGCAGTGTTAAAATCAAACCTTATGAACCCGAACTACCTCCGTTATTAACCCGGCAATCAAATACACCAAATCATGCTGCGTAGGCGATACGTGGATGCCGGA